>Ga0210019_1000037_pt1 | contig 187308 bp, 169 predicted proteins | sample CryGeyCG2114_020_2_FD_183969 | JGI IMG/M metagenome (GOLD analysis project Ga0210019, IMG submission 183969) | Groundwater microbial communities from aquifer - Crystal Geyser CG11_big_fil_rev_8/21/14_0.20 (SPAdes) (version 2) | ecosystem: Environmental > Aquatic > Deep subsurface > Groundwater...
CTTTTAGTTTTAACTTTTCTAATAAATGCCACAGAGATATTTTAACTCAATGAAGTCTGTTAGTGTCCTGAAATTTGAATAATTGAAGCTAATTTATGGAGAAAATAGGTGTTTTGCGAAAGTCAGGAGGAGCTTGGAAGATATAGTAAATAGTAATTAACCCCAACTAATTCATCTGAATTCAGATTAACATTCGAGCAAAAGTTCGATTCTCGTCACCGGTATTGCAACTTTCCAGACTAACTCAGAAAAATGAAAAAACCTGGTTAGAACCAAGCTAAAAGTTGATTTCAAGGCTAAATTTGGAGAAGTTGCAAAACTAGTCCGACCTGGAGCGGGATAGGGGAATTGAACCCCCCTCTCCACCTTGGGAAAGTGGCATACTACCAATGTACTAATCCCGCTCGTACTATAAACTTGGTATTACTAGCTTTTGGCCTACTTCAATGCGGTTAGCATTTCGTAGATTATTAGCTCGTGCAATTACCATCCATTTTTCTCCATTACCATACATCTTTTCAGCAACCATAAACAAGGTTTCACCCTTGCTTACTGTGTACACCTGTACCACTGGTCCATCTGGTTTTGGTCTTGGTGTTACTTTAGGAACCACTAATTCCATACCAACTTCAACATTATCTGGATTTGCTATTTTATTTGCTTCAACAAGATCTACCCAGTTATATCCTGACCCGTAGAGCTTGACAGATACTGACCATAAATCCTCACCTTCTAATAAAGTATATTTCTCTGGTAGATTTGCCATCATAGCACTATCTGTAGCATCAGAACCACTAGCTGTAGCATCCTTATCTATTTCACCACCCCTACCGGTAACTGAATTAAAAATTGCAACCCCAATAAGAATAACTACCAATAGACCCAATCCCATGGAAACGTAATTTTCTTTAAGATTTAATCTTTCTTTTAATTCTTCAAACACATTTCTCCCCTCCTCTCTGAGCAGTGGAATAAGAATAAATGAGCAGAGCAGATATGCGGTCGCGACGGGATTTGAACCCGTGATCTCTTCCTTGACAGGGAAGCGTGATAACCGCTACACTACGCGACCAACACACCATATGCTACCAGATGAATTATACAACGTCAATGCAGTTTTTATCTAGAGACCTTAATAGTATCTATCGCACCATATATCTAATCACCCTACGTTCACAAATAACTCTTTGCACATTCTGCATGATAAAATATCCTTACAGTTCGCCAGTGTAGCTCAGGGGTAGAGCAATCCCTTCGTAAGGGAAAGGTCGGGGGTTCAATTCCTCCCACTGGCTCAAATGACTAAATCAAGATTACAACAAAAATATCGCAAAAAAACAGCAATAAGTCTATTATTGTCCCTATTACTAATAGTTGGCTTAGCTGCTGGATCAATGTTTTATTTACCAGAATTAATCCTTGGGATTACCACCATTAATTCAAAGATTTTTTCCCGGTCACAAAATATAGATGCAAATGCGAGTAACGACACAATTGCTCCATCCATTCCTAATTTAGAACCATTATCCGAGGCAACTTCTAAAAACTCCCTAACCATCACTGGTACCTCAGAAAGTGGAGCTAAAGTACACCTATACCGCAATGATTCCCAAATTAGCACCACCTCAGTGGACTCTGCTGGTGATTTTAGTTTCGACGACATTAAACTCGTCGCCGATAAAAATGAATTTTATGTTGTCTCAGAGGACTTTTCTGGAAACAAGAGCAAGCCATCAACAGCATATCTAATTATTCTCCAAATACAAGGCCCGCCACTAACTGCTACCGGAGCAGTAGACAACAGCAATGGCAAAGCGATAATTAGTGGTGAGACAGATAGTAGCGCTACTGTTACTGTCAGCGGAAGACGAGCTATTGTTACTCGCAGTGGTTCCTTCACGCTTGAGCTAAAACTAAATTCAGGTGAAAATAAACTTTTAGTTACTGCAACTGATCAAGCCGGAAACACCACAGAGCAAGAGTTAGTTCTTAACTACTCTCCCGAGGATTAGAAAAGTATACCGCTATCCACCACAGCACCCATGGGTAAAACAAAGTATTATTAAACAAGCCGTGGGTGAGCAATGCAGATGTTACAGCCAATCCCTCAATACTGACATTTTTTAGCAAGCTACCCCAATAAATTAAATACGCCACCAAACCAACTACCCCAGTTGTAGCCAGCACAAACAAAAAACTATTATCCACTCCCGCCCCCGCATTATTATCAAAGGCCAGCCTGCTCGCCGAAATGGAGGGGCCTTTAAAATCTTGCACGTAGCGATACATGTTTAGTCCCACGCCCAGTACGGGACTAGATTTCCATACCTCAACCGCGCTCAGCCAACTATCTATACGAGAATCTACAGTATCTACTCTTAATAAATCCCCCGCAATTCCAGCTGGCTTGAGCAGTATAATTAACAAAACTGCCACAAAAATACCAATCCCCAGTTTCGCCTTGCTCATTTTTCTTCCCAAGGCCAGAATTCCCATCCCCAGCATAAAGGCCAAATAGCTACTTCTAGAAAACGTTAAAACCAGTGCAATTTCCACTATTCCTATATATATAGCTTTTTTTAGACCTAGGCCTTTCCGATTACTAAACAATAAAATCAAGGTTAAAACCAAAATTATCCCCGTAAATTGTGGATCTAAAAACGTACCAAATAGACGGCTCAGATGAGGATCCCAACCCAGATACTGTAAGTTACGCAAGTTAGGATAAAGCCCGTACTGCACCAACCCCAACCCCGCCACACTAACACCCAACCAAACTAGAGCGCTTCTTAACTTAAGCTTCAGATCTTTTAGTACATATATTAGCCCTGTATAAGCCACAAATCTCAATAAATACAAACTCCCGACACCCACCTGCCACAATTCATACTTCGGTATATTGACTAATAACGACAGCCCCGCCACCCCCACAAACCACCATGCTTCGAGAATCCGCTTCTCGAAGTGCTTACTATACCAAGCTAAAACAATGAGCCCAACTAAAACATCCAAAAACACTATCCGCACATCGGGTGTACCAATCAGCTTAAAACTGGCCAATAAACCTAGAGGAAAGAAGATAACTGAAAGAAATAAAAGATATTTAACTAGCTTCATTTTGTTGTACTAGTAATTCGGATCGTGCAATAAATGAATGAAAACTCATCATCATTGCGTGCACAAAACCAGCTGTACCATCAAGAAGACCCAGCTTAATAATATAGATATATAGAAATTTTCCTACAGGATACAACACAACCTGCCAAATACTTACCCTTATACCCTGATCCTCTAAAACTTTTGCATGTAGAAGCGCATAGCTTCTAATCCTCTCCACAAACTCACTTATAGTCTGATGAGGGTAATGATTAATAACACCTCTCAATTTACTTGTTTTTGAGCTATCGTTACTCTTCCACACCTCATGGACTTTTCTTTCCCACTTTCCCGTATTCTTTTTAACTAGTCGAGTTAACCACACATTTCCTACGTCCCCATGCTTAAGTTCCCTACCCCACAAGTGATCTATTCTTTTAATAGCATAGCCAAACATATCAGTTGTCTCTAATTTCATAATCTCAAGGGCTAATTCTTGAGATACTATTTCATCTGTATCAATAAATAATACCCACTCATTAGAAGCACTCTCTAGCCCAAAGTTCCTCGAATCGGCAAAATTACCACTTAATTCTCTCTTATATATTTTCGCACCATTTTTTTTCGCAATTTTTACAGTATTATCGTAAGAGTAATCGTCTATGATCACTACTTCATCAATCCAAGCTAGACTTTCTATACATTTTTGTATATTTTTCTCTTCGTTCTTAGTTAAGATCACCGCTGTTATTTTCATATTAGTCCCACTACTTCCTTAGTAAATCTCTTCCAACTAAACTTCATAGACCTTTCTAATCCTTTATTAGCCAAATCTAGTCTAACTTGCCTATTACTTGCGAGCATCAGTATCGTTTCGACGTACTCTGATTGATTGTTCTGCTTAAGTAGTATTCCACCGTCTCCAACTATTTCCGGGAGAGCTCCAACTTCTGAGGCAACAACTGGGCATTTACAAGCCATTGCTTCTATTATAGGCAGACCAAACCCCTCATACAAAGAAGCGGTAATAAGCCCGTAAGACGTTGAATAAAGCGCGGAAAGCTCCTTGTCTGGAACTCTACCTAAAACTCGAACTGCATTTGAGCTAATATTATGGTAGCCTCTGCCAACAATTACCAAAAAAATATCTTTTTGTATTTTCTTTGCTTCTTCAAAGACCTTAATTAAAAACTGGATGTTTTTAACTTGGCGATTTTGACCTACAAAAATAAAAAAGTCTTCGTATAAATTATATCTTTTTCGAACACTCTCTATCTCTTCACTACTTCGCGGGGTGAACACGTTGTTTACTCCTCCATATACTACAGAGATCTGTTTGGACTTACATCCATATAGACGAATCAAATCCTCTTTGGTATTTTCAGACATGGTGACAATGGCATCTGCACTAGAGACTGCATCCTGACTAATTCTTTTTAATCTAGCTGAATTTTCGTATAGTTTTGGATAATGCTCAAAACCCAGGTCATATACTAACAAAACTTTTTTTCCCCTATAAAATCTGGGCAATGCTTGACTTAATCCGATAAATGCATCTACTCTATCTTTTATCAATCGTATAGGTAGTTCAAGATAGTTCCACCCCAAAGACAAGTAACTTGGTCTATAGGATAAAAACTCGTAGTTTGTGGGATATTCTTTAAGCGTGCGCAAGAATTCCTGTGTAACTCTATATACACCGCTTGGCCCAGCGTCTCTTACCCCATCAAGAGCACCTACATCAACTCCTACCTTCATATTTCTATTATATCCCATACAGTTGACACCTGCCGAGTAATTACCTAAACTAATATTGTGTCTGCTAATCAGACAGTTAAGCGCATCGTTCAGTTTGCCTCTTTAGTTATTCTTGTTTCCCTAATATATGTTGAAGTAACCAGTGCTTATCTCTCCGAAACAGTTACCACCACTGGCAATAAAATTATGAGCGGCTGCTGGGATAAGCCAACAGCTCCCGAGCTCACCACGCCTGCCAATAGTCACACAGCCAACACTCAAACAATTACTTTTGACTGGAAAGATTCCTCAAGCTCCTGTGAGACAGCAATACTCGAGTACAAAGTATCTATATATCTAGATGAAGAACTCACCAGCGAATATTACTCTTCAGATTATTCAACTGATCTAACACACACAAAAGAGCTAGCTAATGGTGAATATTGGTGGACTGTGTCTGTGCAAGATCAGTATCAAAATACTAAAATTTCGCAGTCGCGTTCATTAACAGTTGATCAATCGCAAATTATAATAAATAACTGGATAACTACGGGAGATGTGCAGTTTCAGGATGATGTAATTCTCATAGGCAGGCAAACATATACTAATGATGCCGGTAACTATCTCTGGGAAAATCGACTTATGCAGTCAATAAGTCCTGGCGCTAAAACCTTATCTTTCGATTATAAATTTACCACCGTAGACGACGTATTTTCAGATATACCTGGATTTCGAGTACTTGTTAATGGAAATATTATCTTAAGCGTAAATGCATCTGGTAGTGATATTGATTGGACAACCTATACTTGGGATCTGTCTTCGTACGGTCAGACCAAAAACATTGATGTAGAATTTCAAGCAGGTAATACGGGAGATAAGATTAACCAATCTTGGGTTACTCTCAAAAATATCTCCACAAGTATCATTAGTACTACCCCTTCAACACCCGATACACCTCTAGAAACTACTTATGAAGAGTCAATTGGTTACCAAAACATCATCATCAACGAGCTCTTACTTCGAGAACCCGCTTCTCGAAGTGATCTAGAGCTAAGGAACACCACCAACACAGAGATTGATCTAACTGGCATAAAATTAACTAAGTTTGATGGGAGTTTGGAGATAGATATGGATATAACTCTTAGTGAATCGCTGGTTGCATACGGCTATCTAGTTATAGACATAGATGAACTAGATGAAAATCATTTACAGATCCGCCTATATAACAGCAATAATGATCTGATTGATGTAGCTGGCGATGGTGGACCTACATTTGCAGGTTTAAGTGTTGACGGTGAATATTATTCTATGCAACGTACTATAATAGTAGGTGAAGGAACAAGTGCTCTAAATTGGTTCACAGCATTATTGAATGACTCCTCCCCCCACCACACATTGGGAGAGAAAAATTATTAAACAAACCTATTTCTTACCAAATTTTCTAAAAAAATAATCTTTTATTCCCAATAATCCACCAAGCTTTTCTTTATCACTATAATGCTCAAAGCATGTTTTAGGAAATCTAATTATTTCTAGAATTTTAATACCCCATGGAGCATGCTTTTCTACAAATAAAAGGTGATTTCTGGCTAGATAATATTCCTTAACTGATCGCTTAATATGAACTGATTCAAGATGACTTACCAGTATCTTTGATACAAAACTACAACTGTAACCAAATTTTCTAGCCCTAGTACAAAAATCAACGTCCTCATAGTACATAAAAAATCTCTCATCAAATCGACCAATTTTATCTAACACCTCTTTCTTTACCAACATAAACGAGCCAGAAATAAAATCTGCTATTTTAGTGTTAGTATTTTTTTTCATGACAACAGTAATATCATGCCCAGCTGTATATCTTTTATTATCAATAACTCCCTCATATATAAAGGACTTATCCTTATTTATTTGAAGTGGTCCAACAATTCCTACACCCTCTCTCATGAGCTCAATAGTAAGGGGATCTAATATTGATAGCAATTGAACATCGTTATTCATAAACAACACCGCATCAAAATCATTTTGATCTTTTATTAGCTCATAACCATGATTCGAACCTCCAGCAAATCCTCTATTGACAACATTATTATCAACAACTGTTACATCGGTCAAACTATATCCATGTTTCTTTATTGATTGTAAGCACAACTTCAACAAGTCTTCATTACCATAATGTATAACAATAAATTTTATTCTGTATTTATTTGACATAAAAATCATATTATTGATATGCTCTATATTGATATAGTATACCAAATGAGATATAGAGTAATCATACCTACAATATTCTTTTTACTTTTTTTCATACTCTGCGAAAATACTTATGCTACTTCATCAAATTTAGATAAGCAAGACAACATCATTCTAACTTCCAATTTTGATATAAATCATACATCGATAGCACAAGGAACAAGCAATAATTATTTTATCTTCTTTTCAAATAAACTCGACTCTGGTAAAAGTGGCATTGGCATAGCATCGTCAGACAATAAGATTGACTGGCAAATAATAAATAGGGAAATTATATTACCTAATGAATCAGCTCATCCAAATTGGTCAGAAACAGATGTATTTAGCCCAACTGTAATATTTTATAACAACGAATATTACATGTGGTTTGTTTCAAGCCGAGCTGGATCAAGACAATTTAAGTCTGGTGAAAGTATCTACAGAATTCACTTTTCCAAATCATCCGATGGGCTCTCATGGTCTAATCCAGTAAATGTAATTTCACCTTCTCCAAACTCATGGAATTCTGAGGCAACTAGTAGTCCGTCCGTGCTCGTAGAAAATGATCAATTCAAGATGTGGTACTCAGGTAGAGACAGTAAAGGATTATGGAAAATTGGGTATGCCTCCTCACCCAATGGTTTAGATTGGACACAACTTGGAACAAATCCGATACTTCAAAGCTCAGAGAGCTGGGAATCAGCTGGAAAACATCTTCCTGGAACAGTTAGCCCATCTGTAGTTAAATACAAAAATAAATATATCATTCTCTATAGCACTGGTGAACAGGCACCATTCAACAATATTGCAATAGCAATATCAAATGATGGAGTTTCTTGGAGTAAATACAGTTTTCATAATCCACTTATTCAACGTGAAAGTGGAAAATTTGACAGCAATATGGTTTCATCACCCGATGCTCTAGTACTAGATAGTGAACTCTGGATTTACTATTCTGGGCATGATGGGAATAAGTGGTCTATCGGGCTTGCAAAGGGAGATTTGGATATTGATCCAGAAGAAAGCAAAGATGCAATTGTAGTAGTTCCCGGCATGTTCTCAAGCTACGATCCTGTCGGTCTCTCAATCTGCTCAAAAACCCCTTGGCAAAACTGGAAACTCATTCCACAAGTAACAGAATATAACGGCATCTTAAAAACACTCCAAACCCAAGGTTATACACTCAACCAGAACCTTTTTATCTTCCCATACGATTGGAGGCAAAAAATCACTGACTCTGGCCAAGACCTAAAATCATTTATAGACACCCAAGTAATCCCCAAAAATCCAGACAGCAAAATAAATTTAGTTGGCCACAGCTTAGGAGGCCTAGTCTCCAGATCATACCTCCAAGAATATGCTCCAGCAGGGCTTGTTGATCAAATAATTACACTTGGATCCCCCCATCAAGGTGTGACCGAAGCCTACAAGGCCTGGGCCGGTGGAGAGCTTCCCGAAGATGGGCCAATGCGAGTCGCCGCCTCATTTATAGTAAATATCTGTAAGATCAAAACCGGGAGCTTAACCAATAAATCAGCAATCCAAAAAACTGCTCCCGTCTACAAAGACATCCTACCCACCTACCAGTACCTTAAGGGCGCCGCAACACATGTTTGGCTAGATATGGATAAGCTAGGAGATGAGTTTAACAATAGCTATTTATCGGGACTAAACCAGACATATAGTAACTATTCAGATAAATTTACCAAAATCACCTCTACATCATTTGACGTAGATAAAGTATATGGAGTAGCTGGCTATATGGAAGACCAAATCCGGGGAGTATATATGCACGGACGACCAACAACTGTTCTTATATCAGCCCCTGGAGATAAAACAGTTCTGGCCGAAAGCGCCAGCGTCACCAACGAAAACTACATCGATATCCCTCTTGACCATAAAGGTTTAATATATAGTAGAGAAGGGATACAAAAAATACTAGAAGTTCTGGGTATAGTTGTAGAGCTTGATGATATTACCGCTGGCCAGCCCACAAACTTTAAGCCATCTCTAAGCCTATTAATGCGCTCACCCGCAACCATTAATATAACAGATCAAAATAACCAAGTTATATCTTCCGGTGATAAGTTTGTATTCATACCTAATTACGACAGTGGTAATTACAAAGTAGAGGTCGTCGGAACAGATAAAGGTTCTTATGAACTGGTGGTTGGCCAGATAACCGAAAACTCAACTCACTGGGAATCTTTTGAAGAAACTACCACTCAAAATGAAATTGACACCTACAACATCTCCATCAATCCCGATCAGCCAAATCAACCCGTCATTAAAGATAACAACTCTATCCACCCAATACAATCAGCTAGTAACAAAATAACTCAGCTACAAAATATTGAAAACAATCCCATCCTTGACCAAATAAATCAGCTACTATCTAATCTCGATAAATTGTCAGATCAGGAAAAGGTAGATCAGGCTCTCCGGATTATCCGGTATCTAGGTAGCTACTACCAAGAAACTACCAATACCGAAGGCAAACTACTAGCTCTAGAAACAATACAGCAGATAGAAACTCTCCTTAGTAATCTAGACCCAGAACTAGATTTATCATCAGCTCGCTTTAAACTTGCCGAGAGCATCCAACAAAAAAAACTAGAAAGACTTAATAAAAAAGGTCAGGCAACTGAGCTATTAGGAATTAACTATTCAGAAGCCAGTAACAGATTTGCAAAAGCAGAGATAAATGAAAATTCCAATCCCCGCCTCAACCAAATCTACTCCTTCTCAGCTTACTACCTAATTAACTAACCCCCGCGAAACAAAGCTAAGCCTTTCATGAAATGAATGGCTTAGCTTTAAGTTGAGTGAGATATCTAAGTGGTCCTCAATTCTATCTCCATAACCCTCTGTAACAGTTAGTTCTTGCTCTATTCTATCGAGCCTATCCACAATTTCATCTTTAAATTTAGCAACATCATTCCGTACGCTTTTAGATTCTTTCTGAACAACATTACTAACTTTTCGAATTACTTCATCTTTAAAACTACTCACAGTTTGTGTAAACTCATCACGAACCTCAATATACATTTCCGCAACTTGTTCAGATTTGTATTTTTTAGACATACCAAAAATATAACATATTATTCGAATAATTGCATGATAAAATATCATTAAGATACGAGCCCTTAGCTCAGTTGGTAGAGCGTTCGATTCACATTCGAAAGGTCAATGGTTCAAGTCCATTAGGGCTCACTAGTTAACTGGGCAAGACCCTTTCTTTAATAGCTTCTTACTTTGTTTCTTAGATAAATAATTTTGTGAAGTTATTACTTTCCTACTTGTTTCCTTTTCAAGATTGGATCTGGCATCTCCGGCAATTTTACCTCCCCGCTTTGAAACCTGTTTATTTCTCTCAAAGCCTTGAGGATGTTCTGTTTTGGTAATTTCTGTGGTGGCTGCCTCACCAAGCTGAGAAAATAAAAGTTCCAAATCATTCATGTGGTCGCGCAGGTTTTCCCTTCTTAATCCTTTTATTCTCTTATGTTCCGATGGAGTAACGCCAAATGCAGCCCTGGATATTTCGGCAGTTAGTATCTCATATTCTTTTGCCAGTTCTACTCCGTGTTTTTGCCATTCATCAGTCAACTCTTCTCTAATAGCAATCGAGCGCATCCGTCTTTCGATCCAATCCTCTGGATAGCCTTTTGCTTTGTAAAGTGCCCGAGCTCGTTTTTGAGCTAATTCAGGATCTTCTATTTCCTGCACCCTTTCATGCCCAACCCTAGCTAACCATCTTTTAAAAGGTTCTGCTTTGGGAGAAGGAATTGATTGGATAATCCTAAAAATACCTTCAGTATTAGCACATCTTACTTTCTGTTTTCCTCCTGGAGTTTCTATTAAAAGGGGGTGTTCAATTTGAACCCACCCTTTGGCCAGTTCTTCATCCCGGTTAAGCATATTCTTTAGATATTGCTTGGGGTTTTGCGAATCTGTTAAAGCAGTGATTACATCAGTAATAACAAACCACCACTCATTTTTATGAATAGTTTTACGGATTTTCCTATTTCGGAAAATTGCTATTTTAGTTGTTTGGGCTATTTCGTGATTCATATATCTTTCACTTTAATATTTTAATTGCATGTCTTAATTAAAAATAGTTATTGCACTTTATTATACAGAAAAACCCGTATCTAACCACCATTAAGAGAGGACAAAATATAAGGTACTAGCGGGATCACCAAATGATATTTGTGTTTTTATAGACTTTTAGCCTCAAAAAGTTGTGGAAAATTTCTCAAAAATAATCCTATAACCCAGAACCCCAGCGGGATTCGAACTAATGTTTAGACTGTTATATTAATCTTCTTTACTTTTGAAATCCAATTCCTCAGTATCCTTCTCCCAATCATTCCCATAAAAGTACTGCATTAACCCACAACATAATTCATAAATAAACAGGGGTAACATCTTAGATCACCACCTAACCCTCGTAGATAAAGAAATTTTAACTAAGAATTGAAGAACTGATATATTAGAAGTACTCTTTCAGGTGTCAATTCTCTATTATCTTACGATTCTTAAAAACTGCATTACAGCTCAAGAGAGTAACAGAATTAACTGTATAAGGTTTAAACTTAATAGAGTTGGATAACTCCTGAACTTTTTGCTTGAATTCATTTGAAGGTGGTGTATTGAATCTCGCTAGCGTTATATTGCTAAAAAAGTATTTTGAATTTGCATAAATCTTGTCATCAGGAATTCCTGCCTTATTAAGTGCATTATCTAAATCAAGAATCATACTATTGAGTTCAGAATCGGTGGTTCCAATTAAAGCAAGATTATTTGGAAAGAGTAATAATTTATAAAAATAGACATTAAATTTTTTGTGTCTGGGAATGATTTGCAAAAATACTTTCCCCGCTTGATTAACGTCTTTCTCCGTGAAATGAGGGGGATTGTTGACGACGCGTATGTTCTTTATAGTCATGTGGAGAGAGTCATCGGTGTAATAGTAAAAATCCGGTGCAATTTTACGTAATGACTCCGTTAATAACTCCTGAATTTGTAGCTTAAATTCTTCATTAGGTAAATGAACGCTAGTTAAACAAATACGAGGATCACTTTCATAGTCTTCGACAGCCGAAACAGTACTAAAATTCAAAGAGTTAGCCTTTACTTGCTCTTCAATTTTATTTATTACTTTTTGTTGTTGCAGTTGGTGATTATTCATTATGTAAGAAAAGTATATCAAATTCTTGATATAATGAGTGTACCGAACTGTTAGAGAGCGAATGTTGACACCAACTTTGGTGGTTCATCTTGGCCACAAGGGTCGATTGAGTAGTTGCATTTTGTTATTATATTTGATAATATACTAGTGTATTTCTAATATACTAGTGTATTTCCAAAAGAAATACATTTGATTTGCTAACTCCCCCGGCTCAACTCGACCCGGGGGTTTTTCTTGCTTAAAATTCTGGTTCAATTTGATGGAAGTAATTTTTACAAGAAAGTTAAAAGGATTTTACCTCAAGTTCATCTAACAAATTTTGATTATGTCGGATTAGCCCATTCCCTAACGAAAGATAAATCTGCTCAAATAGTTTACTATGTAGGTGAAATCAGAAAATATCCTGGGAATAAAAAATCCCAATCTCTTTATGCAAATCAACAGAAACTATTTACCAATCTAAGAAACCAAAACATAGAGATTAAACTTGGTTATCTTCTTATGTCAGATGGAAAATTTAATGAAAAAGGAGTTGATGTGCAAATTGCAGTAGATCAAGTACATGGGGCAATCAAAAATGAATATGATAAACTTCAGCCTGAATTTGCTATGATTCAAGCAGTTATAGATGCAAGAGTTAAAAAGGGAGTAACCCAAAAAGAACTGGCACAAAGAATTGGCACCAAACAATCAGTTATCTCGAGGCTTGAATCCGGCAGAGCTAATCCATCAGTTGCTTTTCTTAAGAAGCTAGCCCAAGCTTTAAACTCTCATCTGGAAATTAGATTTACTAACTTTAAATAATCTTGCTGTACTTTAGTGAATTGTACCTAACAAATTGTTTTTGGAGGGTTGCGATCGTTTCTAGAACTTGGGCTACCAGCTCTTGTGGTTGGAGCGTGCTATAATAGGTGCGGACATCATTCGATAGATGACCCAATAACTAATTTACAGAAATTGTAACGTACTGCCTTAATTCTTGATAATAGCTCTGATATTCTTGTATAATCAGTTCGAAAGTAGAAATATCAGGTTCACCAATATTATTACAGGGTTTGTGACCCCTCTGTAACTGTTAGTTCTTGCTCTATTCTTTCAAGTCTATCTACCATCTCATCTTTGAAACGGGCAGACTCACCCTTGCACAATACTATACTCTCGGTGTAAACTTGTTCAATGATAAGTCATCTATTTAAACAGTTTGGAAAATTCCTATACGAAACAATCCAGACAGTTGTTGTGTTCTTGTCTATCTTTGCATTCATATACTACCTTGCAGTTCAGCCACATCAGATACAAGGAGACTCTATGCTCCCTAATTTTTTCAATAATGAATATATCCTCACAGATAAAATAACCTACAGATTTAGTGAGCCAATACGTGGAAATGTAATAGTATTTAAAGCCCCTAATAACCCCCGGCGTGATTACATTAAGCGAATAATAGCTTTACCTGAGGAATCAGTGTCATTGAAAGACAATCAAATTTATATAAATGGTAAGCCATTAAACGAATACTACCTTGATCCAGCTGAGCAAATTAACGGTGGTGCATATTTAGCAGAAGGAGCAGAGATTACCTTGGCAAAAGATGAATACTTTGTTTTAGGAGACAATCGCGACCGTAGCCAAGATTCCCGCACTTGGGGGCCTATTACCAAAGACAAAATCATCGGACGTGTTATCTTCCGCTACTGGCCTCCTAAAGTTATTGGTCAAATAGAAGCAGTAAACTACTAATATTTATATTCACCTCCTGTGGTCCGCCATTACTTGAGACAGACCAATATAGTTGGCAGGTGTAAGCTTAAGCAATTTTTGCATATCTCGCTTGTTAAGCTTTAGTTTACTAACAAGTTTTTTCCATTCCTTTTCTCCTACTTTTATTCCTCTTAAGAGCTCTGCTACTTGCTCATAAGCATCTTGCTCGCCTGTGTTGCGAAGCAGGACCTGCGCCGCCTCACCCAGGATACTCCAGTCAGAAAATAACGCCTGCTTTATTTTCTGCTTATCTATTCCTAAGACTTTTATTCCCTGAATAAAACTCAAATAACCAATAAGACTATGCCCAAATCCCACGCCAACATTACGCAAAACTGTACTATCTGATAAATCTCTTTGCAACCTACTAATGGGTAGCTTGCCACTTAAAAAGTGGAACATTCCATTTGCAAGCTGTAAATTACCCTCACTATTCTCAAACTCAATGGGGTTAATTTTCTGTGGCATTGTTGATGATCCCACAAAGCCTTTTTTACCTTTTTGAACAAACCAACCATCTGAAATATATCTCCAAATATCTTGATCTAGGTCTATTAAGATAGAATTAATTCTCATCATTACATGAAATACCTCCGCCAGATCATCCCCTGGAGCTATCTGAGTAGTTGGCAAAGCTCTATCTAGTTTAAACTTGCTTAAAAAATTCTGACCAAACTGCATCCAGTCATAATTAGGAAAGGCAAATTTCAATGCACTCATATTGCCAACTGCTCCTCCAAATTTAGCTCTTAACCTAATTCTTTTAAGCTGTTCAATCTGAATCTTTAATCTCGAGACAAACACAGCAAATTCCTTGCCTAAAAGTGTTGGAAGCGCCGCCTGTCCATGAGTTCTAGCTAACATAGGAACTCTCTTATTTTTAGCAATAAACTTACCCAGCTCTCCGCTAACTAACTCAAGCTTAGGAATAATAACATTACCTAGTACCTCTTTAAGCATTAATCTATAAGCCACACTATTAACGTCTTCAGAAGTCAGCCCTATATGAATAAATGGATTTAGGTAGGAAAAATTTAGATCTGCAAATTTGTGCCTAAGGTAGTATTCCACGCTTTTAACATCGTGGCGAATATTGCCTTCTATATCTTTAACTAGCTTACCCTCATTTAGATCAAAATTTTCAACAATATTTCTTAACTCTTTTTTGGTCTTGGAGTCAATTTTTTCAATAACTCCATCTTCAGAAAGCTGGATAAGATACTCAATTTCAACAAGTACTCTTCGTTTAATTAGTGCTAATTCGGAAAAATAATCTACTAGGGGTGAAATTTTATTACTATAGCGTCCGTCTAGTGGCGAAATTGCCTGTAGGCTGCCCATATCTGGTGCAGGGAACAGCATATTAGACAACGTGAACGTAAGTACGACCTTGCTTATGTTGAAAGGTTACTTTACCCTCCTCAACAGCATAAATCGTGTAGTCTTTTCCTAGCTTTACCCCTTTTCCTGGGTGATACTTTGTTCCTTTTTGCCTCACGATAATATTCCCATTAATTGCAGATTCTCCACCAAATAACTTTACGCCTAAGTATTTAGGATTTGGTCTACGTGAACCTTTAGTTGTTTTACCTTGCTTTGTTTTAGACATGCTCGATACCTGTAATTTCTAATTTAGTTAAATATTGACGATGACCCATAATCTTATGGTGTCTTTTACGGTGGCGAAAACGTCCCACTCGAAGCTTTTCACCACGGAACTGACTCACTACCTTAGCCTCGACCTTAGTCTTTAGTGTTGGTGTTCCAATTTTGATTTTTTTATCATCTACAAAAAGCAGAACATCGTCAAGAGTAATAACTTTCCCCTCCTCAACATCCAACTTCTCAACATCAAGCAAATCGCCTTTGGAAACGCGATACTGTTTTCCACCTGTTCTAATTACAACATAAGACATAGTGCGTATTATATCATCAGTATCAACGTATCAACAACTCATCTTGGCGCTCTGACTGAAATACCGCCTGTGCCATTCCTAGCGAAATAAAGGTAACAACAACCGAAGACCCTCCAAATGAAACTAATGGCAATGTCACTCCCGTAATGGGAACAAGTCCCAAATTCATACCAATATTTACTACTGTCTGAATAAATAGTTGTATATAAATACCAATTAAAAATAAGCGGTTAAATATAGATTTGGAACCCATCGCGCAAACTAGTAGACGATAAAATAGAACTGCATATAAGCCCAATAATACAAAACTACCTATAAAACCCAGCTCCTCAGTTAATGATGCAAAAATAAAATCTGTATGACTTTCAGGTAAAAAACGCAGATGAGACTGAGTTCCTTGCCCTAGACCTTTACCTGAAAGCCCTCCTGAGCCGACAGCTATTAGCGCCTGCGTAGCATTATAGCCAATACCTTGTGGATCATAATCTGGCTGCACAAAAGACACAATTCGTGACTGCTGATAATCTTCAAGTGCAAACCACCCCAATGGCAACAGCAACATACCAATAAGCCCTAGGTATAATAGATAACGATATTTTACATACCCTGCAAACATAATAGTAAGGATCATAATTGAGTACAAAATAGCATCACCAAGATCTGGTTGCTTCATTACTATAAAAGCTGGAATAAAACCTAAAAAAAGATAAACAGCTACATTACGAAAGGTACGAAGCAAAAAAGTACTTGCAAATCCTGCAAGTGCAAATACCAGGGCCGGCTTCCCTAGTTCAGCTACTTGAATAGTGTATTTACCAATCACTATCCATCTATATGATCCTCGAATTGCAGGTTGACCAAAAACAGCTAGTAGTCCCACTACCAATAGTATTAGTACAACAGGCCATAGCATTTGGTATCTAACCAAGTTAAACTGTGATATCACTAAAAACAAGACTACTCCTATGCCAACAGATAATAAGTGACCTACTATTAAGTCTGGATTTACACTCCAGATAACAAATGAGCCCAATACGCTAAGAAGTACCGCTGGCAACAGAAGCTGTAGATCAACCTTGAATTTCATTAAAGAATTTTCAACTCTCCACCCTTAATCAACCTAGAAGTTAAGGTTTGTTTTTTAATTTCATCCTCGAACTCGACTGGCCAAGTAGGAAGCTGAACTTTAACTTCTTGATCTAATCTACAGCCCGCTGTTTTTCTAGCAGACTGGATACTACGTATTATTTCTCTAGCCTCCCCTTCTGCTTTAAGTGTGGGTGTTAATTTAGTATCCAATTTAACAGATAATTCTCCCCCATTTTTATTCCACTCAATCTCTTTTACATTAACTTCATCCATTATTAACTGCTCCATCTGTTTCTTGATGTCTCCTTTCGCTCTTAACTGTTTACCATTTACTGTTAACTTATTAAGCGGTTGTCTGACCTTAATCTGGCTTTCCTTACGCGCCGAATGTGTTTTCTCAACTATTTCTCGTACAATCATCATATCCTGCATTAGCTCTTCATTTATCTCTTTTTTATTTACTTTGGGCCAATCGGTTAAATGCACAGACTTATCCTCCGTTAAGTTGCGATAGATTTCTTCAGCTAGAAAGGGTGTAACAGGAGCAAGTGTCTTACTAAATTCAACTAAAACAGAGCGTAAGACCGACAGGTGGACTTTAATGTCTTCTCTTTTCCGGCTCCTTCTAACATACCAAGTTGAAAGATCATTAATAAAGCTCTTTAGCTCACGAACTACTATCGGAGTGAGGTATCCTTCTAATCCTTTGGTTACATTCTGTTTGGTTTCTTCCAGCCTGGACAAAATCCATTTATCCAATATAGCAACCCCAGTCTTCGTGTCACTATCTGGTTTGAATTTATGTAATTCAACGTTTATTAAAAAGTACCGATAAACATTCCAGAGAATAAAGATTGTTCCTTTCACTTGATTCCTATATAGCTCTTCAGAGATTAAAACATCCTCACCAAGCATGACATTACTTTCAAGAAGGTACAGTCTTAAAGCGTCTCCTCCATACTCAGTAATTAACTCTTTTGGATCGGGATAGTTACCATAGTTTTTGCTCATCTTCCTACCATCCGTGCCTAAAATTACACCTGTTACAACCACGTTGTTAAAAGCATGCTTTCCAAATAATGCATTAGAAAGCACATGAAGCACATAAAACCATGCTCTAATCTGACCAGTGTATTCAGCTACAAAGTCTGTAGGGAAAAAGTTATCAATATTCTGTGTTTTATCAAAGGGATAGTGGCGCTCGGCATATGGGGCTGAGCCTGCTTCGATCCAGCTATCCAATACCTCGGGTACTCGTTTTGCATCTTTTCCACATTTAGTACATTTGATTATTACATTATCGATTGCGGGTCGGTGTAAATCTGTTACCTTTTGTCCTGACAACTTCTCCAGCTCACTAATTGAACCTGGAACATATCGCTCGCTACACCCCGAGCACTCCCAGACAGGCACTGGAGAACCCCAATATCTGCTACGTGATATGCACCAGTCTGGCGCGGATTGCATACTTTTTAGAAATCGCCCATACTTAAAATGCGCTGGTACCCAGTTAATTTTTTCATTGGTTTTCTCCATTTGTGGTTTAAGTTTTTGCACATCCATATACCACGCATTTTGTGGAGAATAAAGAAGTCTTGTATGGCATCGCCAACACGTAGGAACTCTATGTGTTAAGGGATCCTCGCGGTAAACCAATCCGCGCTTGGCCAAGTCTGCATTTACAAGCGAATTAACCTTGAGGTAATACATACCTCCCCAGTTAGGTACATCGGGTTTTAGGTGACCTTCTTCATCTACATGCAAAGCAATCTGAATATTTTCAGCCTCCATCAATTTAAGGTCATCTTCCCCGTAGGCTGCAATCGTGACCACCCCAGTTCCCTCTTCAGCTGTAACAAAGTCCCCTGCAAAAATCTCAAAAGCTTTTTTACCTGGATCTATTCTATAAAAATCATAGTGGGGAACAAACCTAAGGCCTACTAACTTCTTCCCAGAAATTTTCTCCACAACTTCATATTTTTCCGCGGTTAGTATATTTTCAGCCGTCGTCTCAGCTAGTATGTAATATTCTTTCCCTTGTTTAACCTTAATATAAGTTAAATCTGGGTTAACAGCCAGAGCTAGCGTAACTAGTTTATTCCAGGGAGTAGTTGACCAAGCCAGGATATATGTGTCCTCCTCCTTAAGTTTATATTTATATACATTGGATGGCTCCGTCACGCTCTTATAATTTTCTGGATCCATGGCAACTTCAAAGTTAGATATAGGAGTAGAACAATGCGGACAAAATAATGAAACCCTAAGCCCCTTATAAATATAGCCTTTATCGTAGATATTTTTAAACACCCACATCACAGACTCCATATAATCTTTATCCATCGTACGATAAGCACCTTTAAGATCAGCCCAACGTCCAATATGATCTACATACCAGTCCCATTCTTCTGAAGTCTTACTAACATAGGCTTTGCATTCCTGTATAAATTTATCTATACCAACTATATTTTCAATGTCCTTCTTGCTCGTGAGGCCCAGCTTTTCCTCAACTTTATTTTCTGCTGGTAATCCATGGCAATCCCAACCCCATACTCTCCGTACCCTATAGCCCTTCATCGTCCAAAATCTTGGGAACATATCTTTAGCTACACTGGATAATAGACTGCCGTAGTGAGGTAGTCCCGTAATAAATGGAGGCCCATCAACAAAATTCCATTTTTTATTCTCAGGGCGAGAACTTATAGATTTTTCAAAAATCTTGTTATCTTTCCAGTATTTGAGTAGCTCATTCTCCAGCTTATTAAATTCCAGCTTTGAATCCACCTGCTTAAACATAAAAGTAATTATAGCAGAAGTAACCAAGCCTCTCATTTCCCCAACATATAAAGATCCGATCTTTATATATCCAAACTTTAGACCTCTAATTCAATCCTTTTGTAAGGTTAAGCCTTACATATTTTTTAACTTAGTAATAATCATTCAATCCAGAGCATATAAACTGTCCAAAATATAGAATTGACAAGACATTTATATAACGTAATATATGATTTTTCTCCTTTCTTTTAAAAAAATTATATGTGTTTAGTGCATCTATTAGCTTTTTATTACTCTTAAAGTAACTTGTGGTGATTCTAAGGTTTGGTAAGCTGTGTGCTTTCTTTTTCAAATCGTCACCAATACCTCCTTTTAATTCCAATAGAGATTCCAATATGCGTGCTCCTTTGAATAAATAACTTAACAATGGATCTATAGATCCACCTTCAGAACTTCTTAGAGCAATAAACAATTTATAACCACCAAATTCCAACAAGAAACCATATAAAGAAGTAATAATTGATCTATGTTTTATATCGTCATGAAATAAGAGAGATTTTATAAATGATTTAACAAAATTTTCTAGTTTTAGATCCAGACCTGAATCGACATTAAATTCCTCTATCCCATCCAAAATAACACTTCTAAGTTGCGCATTAAGAAGAACTCCAATTGAATTACTTTGAGGATTTAACAAAATAAAATCCAAAGCAGGCGCTGTTGTTTCAGAAGATAAATTTTGCATCTTAATTCTTCGTATATCTTCGCTTGCTGCAGCATCCATATAAAATAATGCCTTCTCAAAATCAAAAAACTGGAATGCAGTCCACCCAATAAAAAAATAAGGAGTTCCCTTGTGAATTTTATGATATTGCTTATTGTTATACTTATGTAGAAAATGTAAAAGCGATTCATATGCCCGAGCTCTTTCAAAAGGCTTATCAACTGTAAAAATATCATTTCCAACCCCATACTTTGCAAAAAATTTATCTCCTTTTCCTTCATCTAAAGCATCATACTCATCTACAAGAGCTGTACTTCCTGGATAATCTCTAAAATCTCTTAACTTCATAAACTTTTTAGAGTATTCAATCAGATGAAAGTTCATATCAGAAGTTAAATGTATTTTCCCCCGACTTTCGCGCTTTTTGAGTCTTTATACTTTTTTCCAGGCTAGGAGTAATGTAAATGTGGTCACTAATGGTATGTGTTTTTGATTGATACAATTATCTTGTGTCAACATTCATCAGAAAAGTAAAAACTAAAAGTGGTGCCACTGCTATTCAGATTGTGATCAAGATTGGTAGACAAGTAACTAAACTCATTCATGTGGGTAGTGCTCATGATCCAGAACGCTTACGTTTTCTCATCTCTGTAGCTAAAGCTAAAATTCACGAAGGTCAAATCTCTTTGTTTCCAGAACAAAGACCACCGGTAATCTTTCAGGAAAAAGCTTTCTCCCAGTATCTGTACGACCAGTTTTTATCAGTGTACCAATGGTTACACTTTGACCAGTTAACTGACGATGTCTTCGCTCAGCTCGTCATTGCTCGTCTGATTGAAACCACCCAGTCTTTTGGGTACAAAAAAGAAGATAAAGTGGAGAGACGGGTTATCTATCAGTATAAACAGAAACGAGCCCAGTTGGATCTGTCCAATATTGACAAACAGGTTGTTAAAGCAGAACGTATTGTCAATGGCCACGCCCCTCTAAAGAAAGCACCCTTTCTCACTCTAGCCAAAAAAAACCTATACTTAACCAAGAACTCATCAACGAACACCGACTGAGAGCCGGTATTAAAGGGTATGTCACCAATCTACCCACACTGCAGAAAGATCGCAAACACGGTGTCCTGCCACAGGAAATCATCAACGCCTACCACCAACTCTTTCAGGTTGAAAAGTCATTCCGTATGTCCAAATCAGACCTTAAAGCCAGACCTATTTTTCACCGCAAACTTGACTCAATTAAAGCTCATCTGACTATTGTCTTTGTTGCTCTGGCAATCGCAAGATTTGTTGAAGACAAAACCAATATATCAATCAGGAAATTTATCCAAAAACTTCGAGTGATTCAAACAGGAGTAGTAACTATTGAAGGCAAAAAATATCAGACACAACCAAGTATACCCAGCGATATCCAACAGCTTATTAGTAAATTAGGTGGTCACTAATTCGCGAAAGTCGGGTGCTATTAAAAACCCAGTTTTTAATAGCCCTGAAATACAACCTATTTTAAAATAAATAGCTAAAGATTAGAAGTAAAAAGGAGTATGTTCTCTTTGGAGCTCTATTTCAAACCTTTTGTAAGGCTAAGCCTTACTTACAAGCCAGCTCACTTAAGGTCCCATCTTCCACTAACATGTAAAGAACGACATTGTCTCGTTATCTGCGTTGGCGGAGGAAGGCAGGGATATCAAATTGCTCTTCTTCACTTAATTCTATCTCTGGTTTTTTCTTTTCATCATCATGAGCCACGCCATTTTTATCGTCTGTATCTTCTTCTTGATCCGCTCTAAGTGCGCCAGCTGTGGTTTTATTCTGGATTGAAGAAAAGTCATTCCTGGAAGTTGGCGCATACCGTGTTAATTTCTGCCTTGCTTCATCAAAGCCAGTGGCAATTACTGTAATTTTGATCTCATCTATAATTTCATCGTCTATTCTAGCTCCAAATATAATATCAGCATCTGCATCTACCGCATTAGCAATTATCTTAGCTGACTGATCCACCTCATTCATGGTCAGGTCTCGCCCACCTATAATGTTAAACAATACGCCCTTAGCACCATCAATGGATAGCTCAAGTAGCGGTGAAGAGATTGCCATCTTTGCGGCAGTTATAGCTCTATTTTCACCGCTTGAGGTACCAATACCCATAAGTGAAGAACCTGCATCTGTCATAATTGCCCGCACATCTGCGAAATCAACATTAATTAGTCCCGGAGTTGTAATAAGATCAGATATTCCTTGTACGCCCTGTGTCAATACTGAATCAGCTACACGAAATGAATCCAAGAGTGTCATTTTATTATCTACTACTTCTAACAGTCTTTGATTAGGAATAATGATCAAGGTATCCACATGTGCCTTAAGATTCTCTATTCCCTCCTCAGCATTAACCATTCTTCTTGTTCCCTCAAACATAAAGGGCTTAGTAACCACTGCTACCGTTAGCGCACCTTGCTTTTTGGCCTCTTCTGCAATAATTGGAGCTGCACCAGTTCCTGTGCCTCCTCCCATTCCTGCTGTGATAAATACCATGTCCGTACCAGCAACTTCCTCTGCTATGCGCTCTCGTGATTCCTCACCTGCTTTCTTACCTATCTCGGGATTTCCTCCTGCTCCCAGTCCACGTGTAGATTCTTCGCCTATACGAATTTTTGTGTCTGCCTTACAGGCTAATAATGCCTGTGCATCACAATTAACACCTACAAAATCTACCCCCTTAATAGAAGCAGCTATCATGTTGTTAATAGCGTTATTGCCACCACCACCAACACCTATTACTTTTATTTTGGCAAACTGAGCCTCATCTGGTTTTATATACATAGCACCAAAATTAAATTCTGCGATTACAATGTAACCGATAGTGTCGAAAAAGTCAACTGAAGATATTTAGGGCAAAAACGATTTGATCAGATTTATAGTTTTTCCGGCAACACCCTTGATTGAAACTTGCCTAAACATCGAGCTTAGACTGACCAATTTAAACATTGGTTCATCACCTTGAAACTCCGCACCATAATGAATTAACCCCACAGCAGTAGAATATTGAGGCTTATTTATTTCATCAACCAACCCCTTAACGTGCTCCGGTCTACCTACGCGCGCCGGCATCGCTAGTATATGTCTTGCAACATCCACAATATCTACCGTTTCAGCTCCACCTCCAGTGATTACAACACCAGCTGGCGTTTGTACACCAAATCCACTATTAGAAAGCTCTTCACCTACAAGATGAAATATTTCATTTAAACGTGGACGAATTATTCCTTCCACAACCGTTTTTTCTGAGATCTCCTTTAATCCTTCAGATAGCTGTAGCTTTGTAATATCTATCTTATTGGACTTAGAACCATGCTTGATTTCAGATTGTCTGTTTTTATCACTCAAGAAAATTTTTATCTTTTCAGCGCTCTCTAATGAAACTCTTAAGCCAATTGCTAAGTCATTGGTAACATGTCTAGCGCCAACTGGTACAACAGCTGAATAAGCTAATGATCCTTCAATCCAGATACAAAGATCAGTTGTTCCCGCACCAATATCCAGCATTACTACACCAAGTTCTTTTTCAGTATCTGTTAATGTACTGCTGGAAGAAGCCAACCCATTAAAGACTAACCCCTCAACATCTATGCCCACCTCTTCAACACATTTAGTTAAGTTTCTGATAGATGTTGCTCCACCAGTAACTAGATGTGTGTCTACCTCCAAACGTACACCTGTCATTCCTACTGGATCTTTTATACCTTCCTGAGAATCGACGGTAAACTGCCGTGGCAGTACATGTAAAATTGCCTGAGTAGAAGGTATGGATAGTGCTTTTGCTGCCTCAATAGCCCGCTCAATATCATCGTTGATAATCTCTTTATCTGGATTAGCAACAGCTACTACTCCTTGCGAATTGACCGATCCAATATGAGATCCACCGACTGAGATAAATGCATTTGTCACTTGGTACCCAGCCATGCGTTCTGCGCTCTCTAAACTAGATAACACACTTTTTGTAGCCTGCTCAATGTCTACTACCTGGCTTCTCTTGATACCTTTGCTTAAAACTGTGGAAACACCAATTATGCGTGGCTGCTCATCCTCAGAAACCGAAGCAATGAGGGTCGCAATTTTTTCACTACCAATATCTATTCCAACAATAACTCTGTCTTTAGCCATATTACATTTTTACCACTGCCCTGATATATCTCATATCTATCTCTTGTGGCAGCTTACCTTCTATTGTAAACCGATCTAGCAGGATTTGTAAAGATTGTAAGTAAGAATCAAGATCCTCTACAATAGGCAATATTACCACAAAATTCCGCTCAAAGACCATTAGTAGCTTGTCGTCTTGAATAATCACCTTTTTCAACTCTTCCAAAGCTGGGTATTTGGCTACTTTATCTACTAAAATTAGCGCTGCTCTCTCAGACTCTGAATCCATTTTGGAGCCTTTTTTTAAGCTCGCTTTACCAGTCACAATCAGCAATTTATCTTGCCCAGTGGCCTCTTTAATTACAACACCTCTCTCATCAGCGGAAAAAAACTGTGTTTCATCTTTATCTGCCAGCATGTATTTTTCCTCAATACCGGCTACATCAATATATATGTCACCATTTAGTTTTTTCGTGATCTTTACATTGGTCAGCTCAGGATCATACTCTTTCATCTGATCCATTAGCTGTTGCTTGGAAACACCTAGGACATTAAACTTTCCAAACTTAAAAAATGCTGGATTCAAATAGTTATTGGTAAAAACCCTACCCACTCTCTCGAACCCCCACAACAAGGAGACAATATATAATTCACCAGCAATAACAAACAATAATATAACAAAAGAAAGTAATTTAGTCCTACCCATTGGTTACAGCTATTAACTCCTTAACGACGTTATCTGCCGCAAACTCCAGCATCTTAAATACTGGAATATCACTTTTAGCCGCATTATTCTTTGCTATATTGTTGATTTCGTTATGTAATTTCTCTGGTGTAACTTCATCTTGCTTTAGATATGTACCCAGCTGTGTCTCTTTATAATATCTAGCATTTACTAACTGCTCAGGATTAATACTCTCGAGCAATGGAATTAATACGGCTTTTTTTTGCAAATACAAAAGCTCAGCCATAGTATTTATTCCAGCGCGTGAAATTACAATATCAGCAAGCTCAAGATATGTGCCAATTTTTTCTGTAGATATATGCTTATATAACTCATACTTATCACCTATCTCTTGTTTCATTTCTTTGCGTTTGTGATTAAGCGTAACGTAATCATCATAAGCACTAGAATCTCCCACTTGGTGCACAACTCTAAATACGCTCAACAAATCATCTAGCATGTTTCCAATAAGCTGATTAATAAAATGTGCCCCCTGGCTTCCACCCATCACTAGTATTAATGGCAACTTAGACTTATCCATCTGAGTTTTGGCATTAATTACGGATTTGCGAATAGGTAAACCAGTTACCAAGCTTTTCCAGCGAGGATCCACTAGCTTTGTTTCTTCCCACGACAACAGCACTCTATCTGCAATTCTGGCAATTAACCTATTTGCAAATCCCACTCCAAAAGTCTGCTCATGGGTGAGGATCTTAATTCCCAGAGTTTTCGCACCAAATGCTACAGGAACCGCCAAGTATCCACCAAAAGATAATACAACATCTGGTTTTATTCTCTTAAGAATAGCTAAGCTTTTAAAATACCCACGGGCAATTTTATATGAATTTAGTATTAACTTTAATTTATTTGCTCTATCAAATTTTCCCGTATCTAAATTAATAAAAGAAAGACCTCTTGTAGCTATCTCTTTATACTCAAATGACAAAGCTTTATCATCTGTTAAGGGGTTTTTAGTTCCTACAAAATATATCTTCCAGTCGGGATAGCTTGTTCTAATATGATCAATTACAGCCAGCGCTGGTCCTGGATGTCCTCCGGTAATAACTATTCTCATTTGCTTTGTTTACTAATGTTTAACAAAATTCCAATTCCTAAAAATGTAACCAATAAACTTGAACCACCATATGATAATAGCATCAACGGTACTCCGGTTAGTGGTAAGAGAGCAACAGTAGCTCCAAGGTTGATTATAGTCTGTATAGCAATCCAGCTGCCTATCCCAGCAGCAAGTAGCTGTCCAAAGCGAGTTGGTGAGTTCACAGCAACTTTAAATGCAACTACAATTAGTATCAAATATAGTAACAAAACTAAACTGGCGCCGATAAAACCGGTTTCTTCTCCCACAATTGAAAAGATAGAGTCCGTAGTCGCTTCGGGCAGATACGAAAATTTCTGCAACGATCTACCTAACCCTACTCCAAACCAGCCCCCACTACCAAAACCCAACAACAGCTGTTGAACATGATAAGACGCCCCAAGTGGATCAGAATCTGGCTTTAAGAATGTCATTATACGTTGGTAACGATAGGGTGACGTCAATGCCAAAAGCAGCACCAAAACCACACCTACTGGTATTAGTAAAACAAACTGGGCAAGTGGTGCGCCAGATAAAAAGTATAAAACCATCGCAATAGCACCAATAATAATTGCCGTACCCAAATCTGGCTCCAGCACTATCAAACCCAATACAACAAAAAGCAACAAACCAAACGACAATAATCGATTTTTTTCCTTATGTGTAAACCAAGCAGCAAGATAAATAACTAATACGAGCTTTGCCAACTCTGTAGGTTGAAAATTAAAAAAGCCCAGATTAATCCAGCGATGAGCTCCTGACGCTTTAAGGCCGATACCTGGTAAAAAAACCATAATTAAACTAAATATTACACCGCTCAATAAAAATACTGACATGCTGTAATATCTACGATAATCTATACGTGAAACTATAAACATGCTCACTAAACCTATACTCGCCCAGGTTCCTTGGTTTCGCAAAAAATGAAATTTATCGTCAAATGTTCGCAAAGCCGAGACGGCCGAAGCTTCAAATATCATCAGCAGTCCAAATGCAGCCAACACTATCGTAACTATAATGATAAGAAAAGACGTGGAATTGGGACGCTTACCAGATAGACGAGGTCCTACCTTGCGAAGTTTGTGTCTGGCTCTCTTTTTAATTTTTTGCATTAAGTGAGTTCACAATTTGGTTGAATCTATCTCCTCGATCAAATTCATTTTTAAACATCTCAAAAGAAGTAAATCCTGGACTAAATATTACATAATCTCCTTTGTTAGCTTTGTTAGATGCTGCAAAAACTGCTTTCTCAAGGTTATCATAGACAACAGCGTCCTGCCTGCCTAAGGCTTCAAGCAACTTACTGGTCCCTCCACCTTTAAGAAACACCACGTCTTTAATCTGTTTTTCACTCTGGAATAATTTTACGAGCTCATCAAGAGGTAAATTTTTATCCGCACCTCCAATAATTAATACAATCGACTTATTCATAAAGGCATTTAGTGCCGCAATAACAGATGTAGGGGTCGTGCTGGTTGTGTCATTTACATATGTCACTCCATTTATTTCAGCAATAATTTCCAGCCTATATGGGACTCCAGAAAACTGAGATAGGCTCGATAAAATATCCTTCTCACTTACACCTAGATATCTAGCAACTCCAAAAGCACAAGCCGCGTTTGCCATATTGTGCTCACCAGGTAACTGTAATTCAATTTTTTGCAGTAAATCTTTTTTGTTAAACAATCCCACCTTGCCCACTACTTTTTTTGAAAATTTACTTGTAAAACCATCTTCACTATTTAAGAACAATATATCGTTAGGCTTCTGGTAAGCAAAGATTGTTTGTTTATCATCCACATAGCTCTGCATATCAGTATATCTATTAAGATGGTCTGGATAAATATTAGTTATGACAGCAATATGAGGGCTAACCGCAAAATCGCAAAATCCCTGTAGCGCCCAGCTAGATAATTCTAATACCACAATAGATTTTTCATTCACTTCGTAGAGTAGATCAAGCGTAGATGTGCCATGAATATTTCCTCCCAGCAGCACATGCTTACCCACAGCTTGTAAAATAGAAGCAATCATATTACAGGTAGTTGTTTTACCTCTGGTACCTGTTACACCAATAATAGGAGCAGGGCTTAAAGTTACAAATAAGGCTGCGTCCATTACAACCGGAATATTTTGCTCTTTTGCGTATTGTACATATTCAGAATCTAAAGGAACCGCTGGGTTACGAATCACCAGATCCGCAGCATCTATCATTTCTTTACTATGTCCACCTAGCTTGAGCTCTACTCCCAAATCTTGTAGCTGCCTAAGTAAAGAGGGGTCGAGTTGTTCAGCTGACTTAAGATCAGTTGCTACAACTTTTGCACCAATATCTGCAAAAAAACGCGCGGAGCCAACTCCTCCACCCAATACCCCTATCCCTAAAACTAACACATTCTTACCTGAATATTTCTCACGCAAGGTTTCAACTGGATTAAGGTTTTGCATCTTCTGTACTACTATTTTAATCCAAACCCCCATCCTAAGCAAAGTTGTCAAACGCTGGACGTTTGACACTTTTCAGTAAGCAAGTGAAACAAAGCGAGGCTTTTTATGTAATAAATAGCATTGCTTTAAGTTAAGCGATTCTAAAACCAAACTATATACTAGAGCATAAAGCTCGGCTTTGAAGCTTCCGCTCTTTCCTATTAAAAACCCAGTTTTTAATAGGTTGTAAACAAGGCCTTAATAGAGCGACGCTCTATATAATTCTAATAATCCTGGGTGGAGAACCAGGTGATTAGTTCACCTTCTGGCATGAGGAATGCTCTATCTGGTTTTAATTCTTTTACAAATTCATCCACATGGCTAACTAATACAAGAGTTCCTTTATATTCCTTGAGAGCTTCGAGAACGATTCTTTGGCTCAGAGGATCAAGATAGGTAGTAGGTTCATCAAGAACTAAGAGATTATTATTATTCAGCATTATCATAGCCACAGACAATCTAGTTTTTTCACCTCCTGAGAGCGTCCCGACGCGCTGTTTTACATTATCTGCATCAAACATAAACCTCCCCAAAAAACTCCGAGCTTTCTGCTCATAGATACCACACTCCTCCATTACCGTATCCAACACTCTTTTGCTAAAATCAAAAGTTTCAAACTCTTGAGAATAGTAGCCAATTTGCACGTTTTCCTTGATCAAAACTGTACCTGTATCTGCTTTAATTTTATTCATAATAATTTTAATAAGTGTCGACTTACCTGCCCCGTTGTCTCCAGTTATTAATATTTTCTCTCCTCTATTTACATAAAAAGATAGGTCTTTAAGAACCTTATTATCACCATATGATTTATTGATACCCTTAACCATTATTGGTAACTCAGCAATTCTACTAGGTTCAGGTAAATCTAGCTTAAATTTTTTAATCGCAGTTGGCATTGCAGGAAGCGCAGATTTTTCTTGCCCAATACGTTTTATGTGTTGCATGCGAGCACGTACCCCTTTTTTTGACTTGTTCCTGTAGAGCTTAAGCAATGATTTTTCCATTTGTTCTATATGCTTCTCCTTTACTCTAACCTGTCTTTTAAAATGCTCTTCCTGTTCTTCTTTGAGTTTCATTGCTTTTTTATATGTTCCAGCATACGTCTCTATTTTTTTGCTTTGTATATTTAATATCAAGACCTTATCAATGTGCTCGTCCAGTAAATCAAGGTCATGGGACACGATCATCAGAGATTTAGGATATTGACTCAAGAAGTTCATCACGAATCTCTTACCAGCAGAATCCATAAAATTAACAGGTTCATCCAACAGCAGTAGGTCAGGCTCTTGAATTAAAGCTCGTGCAAGAGCTAGTTTTGTTTTTTGGCCTCCACTCAAGATCTTGGGCTTTGATAGTAGCGCTACATGATCTAATTCTAGTCCTGCTAATAGTTTTTTTAGCTCGAAATCGCTCTTCTGCTTTTCTGGATCAATATAGTCTCTTACTGATAAAGACTCTTCTAAACTAGGATCTTGCTTAACTTCCTGTGGAACATATCCGACAGTTCCAGTCGTCTCGATACTTCCAGCATCCAGCTCTAGTTTATTTGTAATAATGGAAAATAATGTTGATTTACCAGCCCCATTTGGACCAACCATGCCAACTTTTTGACCTTCAGTAATGATAAAACTAGTTTTATCAAAAACGAGCTCACTACCATACGAAAATGTTATATCCTTTGCGCGAATCATGAGCTTAGAGTATATATCAAAATAGGGTGAATCAATAAAATATTAAAACTTAAGTAAAGAAGGAGAGCCAGAGGCCGAACACTCCCAGCATAATTTGGACCAACCAAGCACGCATAACAATTTTAGGCTCTGCCCATCCTTTATTTTGAAGCAATAAATGAAATGGAGCTACTTCGAATAATTTCTTTCCACGAAAATATTTAGATAACATCTGAGCTAAGCTGGAGCTTACTTCTAGAACAAATATTAAACCAATTATTACCAGGGCTACTAACTTACCTAATAATAAGCCAATTACAGCTAATGTTGCTCCAAAAGCCATTGAACCCACATCACCCATCCAGATCCTAGCTGGAAATACATTAAAATACAAGAAAGCTACCAATCCCCCTACCCAGACGGCAATAAAAATTTCCAAAGGAGTATCTAAAACTGAAGCAGATATAACCCAGAAAATAATAAGTGCAATAAATAACAGCCCTCCTGCAAGCCCGTCTAGACCATCGGTAATATTATATGCATTGGTGAAAGCCACAATAACTAGTGTTGCAAACGGAATATATATCCAGCCTAGGTCTATTACCCCAATTAAGGGAATATTAATAATAGATATTGAAAGATTCTGGTAAAGCCAATATGAAATAATTGCAGCAAGAATAATTTGCAATAGAATCTTGTGCCTAAACCTAAGACCAAAAAAAGTATCCGCTAAGAACTTAAACATCTTTTTTATGTCATCATAAAGACCTAAGAGCCCAAACATGACAAATGTAAAAAAAATTACTTTAAGCTCAGATATGAGTGGATAGTCAGAAACTATAGGTACCCAGAATAGTTTCAAGCTAGACAAAATCACCAGAGTTAAAATGCAGGTTGTTATTATGAGTAAAAGCCCACCGCCAACTGGAGTACCCACTTTCATTTTGTGTAAACGATTAAATATTGGCGTTAATTTACCAAAAGTATCCAGCGTATCTTGTTTTTGCCGCTGCATCTGAATTTTATATAGAAGATTAATGAATGGGACAAACAATAATGCATTAATGCAAAAAGAAACTAGAAATATACCTAAGAATAATGCCATATATTAATTAAGTTTAGGAATAAAAAGCAACCACCCCACAATTGCCGCGCAAATTGAAGTTAAAAATACCATGCCAGCAGAGACATCCTTTGCAACTTTAGCATGTTTACTCCAGCGCAGGGTAATTAAGTCCGACAGCTCTTCAACCGCAGTATTCAGAATCTCTGCCATTAATACTAGCGTAATAGTTATTACAAGTATGGACAGTTCGAGATTAGACAATTTTAAGCTTATTCCTAAAACTATCGCGACAAAAGCTAATGCTATATGAATACGAAAGTTTGCATGCTCTCTAAGCACGTACCCTAAGCCTTCAATTGCATGGGTTACTGATTTTACAAATTTCATCTCTATAATTTCATCATACACCAAATAGTCGTCGTAAGAAAGTTGGACTACGCCAAGTACCAATTGTTTTGTATCCTCGTAAATGCTCAACAACTTGCTCATATAGATATGTTTTCCAGTACCCATGAGAAAGCATATAATCATATGTCTGTAGATAAACTTTCTGCTTTGACCCGAATCCACGTTTAAAAACTGTTAACCCAAACCATGGGTGCCCAACATCACTGATGTCTTCAATTCCACCCCAGAAATTAAAATATTCCAACCCACGCATTTTGCAACGTTTTATTGCCTCGTAAATCACTAAATATTGCGCTTGAGTTTTTAAGCCATCATAATTTGCAGCAGCATAATGATAAATACCCTGATTACCCCAGTAATTAATCACTGCTCCCGCAACCGGCTCTTTATTCAAGTAGACAATGATAAGATCCACAGCTTTGTTCTTATCAAACTCACTAACTTCTGTTTTTATCCCACTCCATTCCACAAAACCTTTTTTACGAGCCGTTTGACGGTATAGTTGACTAAATTCCTTAATAGATTTAGCTGAAATTTCATACCCTATCGTAAGGTTTTCGTTTGAAGCTGTTTTTTTAATCGATCCTCTAGTATTTTTGCGCATGCCCGCCAAGATTACTTCCAGCTCAGGTTTGAGATTCACCTCGTAGCATATCTGCGCATCAATATTGTCGTGCACAGGCGCTAGTCTGAATCCAACTTTCTTCAACAAAGTACTATATACACGGTCTATTAATGGACTTATTCTTATAAAAGAATAATTATCTTTGTAGATTTTTTTTAAAAAATCTATCAATACTACTAGATATCTACTGTTCCAACTACTAAGCACTGGACCATGTCTTAACATAATATAGTTACCACGCTTAGCTTGAACAAGTGTTATCTGAAAAACACCAACCAACCTGTCTTTTTCATAGATGCCGAGTCTATCTATTGTCTGACCATTGAGCTTACTCACTTCTCCCCACTCCCAGGACTGAAAAAAAGAGCGAGCAGCAACTGAGCTTATGAAGTTGTTCCAGGTTTTGTTACTAGTAACTGGTTTTATGTGGAGATTAGTCATTCACAATATCTCTAACTTTCTTTATTTCCCTAACAGTCAAACGCGCGTATGTTGGTAAATTTAGTATTCGTCCTGCAATATCTTCTGCCACTGGGCAACTACCTTTTTTGTATTTAAAATTACTCAAAGTTACACCAGCTGGATTAATCACACTATCATACCATGTACCAAGATAAATTCCTGCCCTTTGAGCTTTATTTAATATCTGTTCTCTATTTTTTACCAATACTGGATAGCGCAAATATACAGCTCCTTTTATTAAATTTTCTCCATAGTAACTGGCATTAAAGACCCGTCTTGCATCCATCGCATCTAGCTGTCTAAGCTGATGCATAATTAGCGGAACTAAAGCTGGAGAATACCTTCGAGGATAACTTTCTGGTTTACCTCCAGAATATTCCAATTCTTCATATGGTTTAGAAATAAGTTTAATTTTCTGCAATAAAACTAATAATATCTTTCCTACTTGAATCAAATACAGAGGAAGAATTACAGCCATAGCAACAGGGTGCAATAACTGCTGATATACCCAGTTAGAGGAAGGCTCTAGTATCTCTCTATATAACTCATCTAGATTGGCAAAATGTTTAAGATTATTAATTATTGCGGCACCACCACTAACACTAGAAACTATCTTATCTCTTCCAAAACTAAAAAAAGCCGCATCACCATATGTACCTACTTCTTTTTTACCCACAAATGCGCCAATACTTACCGCACAGTCTTCAATTAGAATAATTTTATGCTCTTGACATATTTTCTTAATTTTAGAAATAGCAGCAGGTATTCCAAAGGTATGTTGAACAATTACAACTTTAGTTTTAGAAGTAATTGATGACTCCAGTAAGTCAGGGTCAAGATTATATGTTTGTGGATCTATATCTATATAAACAGGTTTTGCTCCAATCCAGATAATTGGGTTAATAGCTCCAATACATGTAAAAGCCTGCACTATAACCTCGTCTTGTTTTGTTACACCCGCCGCTTTAAGCAGAAAATACAACGCAGACCGCCCAGAATTAAATAAATAGACTTGATCAGAGTTATACCGACTTGCAAACCATTTTTTTAGAATATGCAACTGCAAAGGATCTTTCCAGTGCCGTTTTAATATTAATGCCTCCAGAGCAATTATGACATCTGTCGCTTTCGTATTTGGAGAAAGTCCTGAAGATATTACTTTTAACATACTTAACTTTTGTAAGTGCTCAAAGCACCCGCGGTCTCCCTTCCTTCAAATAATATAACCTTTTTACCTTTAAAGTTGTTCTTTATGTAATCTTTCACTTGATTCTTATTCTTTACCACTACAACAACATCTTCTTTTACAGCTTTCATAACAGCTTCGTAGTTATTACCATTTGTTAAGATGATGGCATCACAAATTTTTGCCGCATACTTGACTATGTTCTTATGTACTAAAACGGAATCCTCTCCAAGTTCAGCTAATGGATTAAGCACTAATATTTTGGTATCAGAATAGAGTGATAAAAAGTCTAAAGCTGCAATTACACCATCAGGATTTGCGCTGTAGGTATCGTCAATCAATACTAAGCCACGTTTTTTAACTACATTAAGAGAATTAAGTGGCGGAGTAAGTTTTTTTATCTTAGTCTTTATCCTATTCCACGAAACACCTAGCTGCATAGCCACTGTTGCCGCTACAACAATGCCTTCCACGTTTGCTAACCCTAGAAGATCTGTATTTAATTTAGCTCTATTCTTTCCGATAACTAATTCAAATTTAGACCCAGAACTAGATAGCACAATTTTGTCCCCATAGGCATAGAGGCGTTTATCCGTTCCGCATAACACCGTTTTTAAACTGTCTTTTTTGGCTTTTTTTGCAAGCCTCCGCATAGAACGACTATCTACCTTAAGAACCGCAACGCCCTCATCATTAAGACCTGTCACCAAACTATATTTTGTTTGAATTATTTCCTGTCTAGATTTAAACAGCGCTAGATGTTGCTGATTTACTCCTGTTATCACAGCCACACTCAGCTTATCTGCTAACATATTTGTAATACGCACCACCTGGTTCCGACCATGGTGTTTGTCAGCCGCTGCTTCAACTATAAGTAGCTCAGTTTTGTCACTGACTTCTTGCAAAATAAGCTTTGCAATACCCACTGGCTTGTTTATATTCTTAGAAGTTTTAACTACATTGAACTCATCTTTAACCAACTGGTACAAAAACTCCTTAGTTGTAGATTTTCCATAACTTCCGGTAATTCCCACTACGCGAATTCTTTTAAATCTAACCATTTTCTCCATGGCAAAATACTCCAACAATGCATCCCTAATTCGAGTTGGGATGCTTAGTAACCCAATCTGCGCAGCAACGGATACAGCAAGCAGCTTATCCATAAATGGCATAAGATCTAAAGCAAAACGTGGAGATGAGGACAATATCAGAATAAACTGAAAAAGTAATGTTATTAATATGATCAGCACAACTTTGACTGTAAACTTAGGAAGAGGCAAAGAACCTGACATAAACTCGCCTAGATTTCGCCATGCTTCCACAATAAATAAAACCCCAAAACTCCAGATAGCCAAGCTAGCTATAATATTAAACTCCCCTATTAAAGCAAAGATAAATAGAGCTAATAAAACAAATTTAATCTTTGCCATGGGACCAAAAACAATTCTTTTGCCAACACTCGTCTTTAGATAAACCTTAAGCATGTCTAGACGATATTCATTGTTTTGCCACAAAAATATGTGGTAAAGAGTATTTCGTATAGTACGAATTACAAATGCTGCTAGAACAATATATGACAATATATTTATCATTATTTATCAGTATTAAACGCATCAATAAACCTAAGCGGGTTTGCCCAGATAACATCGTGACTAGATCCGGGTATCACCACAAGTTTTGATCCCTTAATCATTTTTTGCATCACTTTAGCTACATTTACAGGAACTGCCTCATCATGCTCACCCCAGACGAGAGTAACTGGAAGCTTTAATTTTGACATAGATTTTACTAGATCAGCTCTAATAATATTTTTAAAAGTTTGTCTCATAACTCCATCTGTATGGTAGTAATCACTGGATTTCGCTAGTCTATATAAGCCTCTTCTTGCACTGTCCTTGAATAACTCTAGGACAGGTAAGTTAAAAATCATATTACCAATTTTCGCTAACACCAAAAACATCTTAATTTTAGTTGATGACACAGGGATCACACCTGGAGTACCAGTTAGGACCAGCTTATTTATAAGCTCGGGGTTTTTAGCAACTAATTTGATCCCCACTCTTCCTCCGAAAGAATGACCAATTAAAGTAAATCTTCGTAGTTTATTCGTAGACAAATACCCTAATACGTACTCAACATAGTCATCAAGTGTAAATGGATTCTTAGGTAACTTCGCAACCCCATTACCTGGCATATCCGGAATATATACTCTATACCCAAGCTTCCTAAGTTCTTTGACTAGTGGATTATATCTCTGGGAGCTAAGTTTCCAGCCATGTAGTATTACAATAGTTTTGCCCTTGTTCATAATCTTATAGCCTGATTATAACAAGAAATGGCTATATTTAAGCATTAATTAGCCTAAAGACATTATTACCTTGGCAAGTTTGTCAGGATCGTGCCGAATTAAACTTCTCTTTAGTTTATCAGCTGCTGGTTTCTGAATCTTCTCATCCGCCAACATATCTGCATGCACAATTCTATATCCATTCTCTTTTAGATTATCAACGTTAAGAATTTCTTGCTCCTTTTCGTATATCTTCAATGTGTCATCGTCGGGCCTAGCATTATTAACTAATACATAGTCCAATACGCCTTTACCAAGGTATTGCTCAAGATCTGACACGTGATCTTGCCCAGTGTAACTTGTTGTCTGACCATATTTTGTCATTAGATTTAAGGCATACACAACTTTTGCCTTAGTTGATGATAAAGCATCAACCACGCCATCAACTAATAAATTAACTAATAAACTTGTGTAAAGATCACCCGGACCAATTAGAACTAGATCTGCTTCCTGAATCGCTGCCACTACAGCCTCATTAATTGGAGCAGTTGGTTTAAGATACGCTCTTTTAATTTTAGATCTCTTTTTATTTGACTCTAGTTCATCAATATATGTTTCTCCTTCAATCACTTGCCCATCTTCTAACTCCACACAGAGATCAGATTTTGAATAGGTAACAGGAAGTACTTGGCCTTTAATTTGCAAAAGCTCTGAAGCCAATTTTAATGCTTCAGAAAAGTCACCGGTCATTTTCTCAAGAGCTGAAATAAACAAGTTGCCAAAGTTATGACCACTTAGGTCTCCATTATCAAAACGGTAAGTAAACAGTTTTCGCCAAACTTCATCGGATTCTGATAAAGCCACGAGAGCTTGGCGAATATCCCCAGGAGGTAGTACCCCAAGTTGATCACGGAGACGCCCAGTACTCCCACCAGAGTCCATCATTGTTACCACTGCAGTTAGTGACACATCATATTCACGCAACCCCGTTAAGGCCACATAAGTGCCCGTTCCTCCACCAATAACAACGATCTTCTTCGCCATAATATTTAAGTATACCTTATTATTTAACCGTAACAGATTTAGCTAGGTTACGAGGTTTATCTGGATCAAGTCCTAGCTTAACTGCTAAATAATACGAGAGCAACTGCGCAACCATCACATTAGGAATAATGGTTGCCTCAGCTGCGTCTTTTACCTCAATATAATAATCAAATACTTCATGATCCTTATGTGACACTCCAATAATATAACCACCACGCGCTTTCATCTCCATTGCGCCTGCAAGATTTGCGCCATATGTTTCATCATTCGGGGCATATACCATACAAGGTGTTCCTTTTTCGATTAATGCTATGACCCCATGTTTTAGCTCCCCGGCGGCAAATCCCTCCGCATGGATATATGAAATTTCCTTTATCTTTAGTGCTGCTTCCAAACTCGCTGGGTATGATAAACCCCTGCCAACTATATACATATGATCTTTTTTATACAATTTGTTTGCTAACTTTTTAATTTTTCTTGTAGTGCTTTCATTCAAAACATCCCTCGCAGATACTTCTGCTTTTTTAAGAACTGCTGTTCCTTCCAAGTTTTTACCCTCCAGTATATATGAAAGCAACACAAGATGAGCAAGCTTGGAAACAAATACTTTCGTTGAGGCTACTCCTTTTTCAGGGCCAGCCCCTATTAACATTTTATGGTCAGCCTCTCTGTAAAGAGTAGACCCCATTACATTAACCAGAGCACCAATTTTTGCATTTCTTGTTTTAGCTTTTTTTACTGCTTCAAGGATATCCATCGTCTCTCCGGATTGGGATAAAGCCAATACGAAGCTTTTATCTGTTAGAAAATCTAATTGGTAGCCAAATTCACTCCCTACTGCCCAGTTCACATGTCTTTTAGCTATTTTTGAAAACAGATAAGAACCAGCTAGACAGGCATATGCAGCAGTACCACACCCAACTAAATAAGTACCATATGATTTTTTAATCACTTTAGCTAACTGTATTGCCTGCTCAATATCTTCTTTAAGAATACGAGAAATAATATCTGGTTGCTCATTTATCTCTTTAAGCATAAAGTATTTGTACTTTCCTAAATCAGCAGCTTCTACACTCCAATCTAATTTTATCTTCTTAAAACCCTTTTGCTTGCCAGTTTCTGCATTAAACAGCAGTACCTCTTTTTTGCCTACATGCACAAGTTCATTATCCTTAAGGTAATAAACTGTTCTAGTATGAGCACTAAGCGCCACTGCATCGCTAGCTAAATAGTTTCCGTCCTGACCGAACCCAACTACTACGGGTGAACCATTTTTAATAGCCACAAAACCTTCTTCACCAACCTCCAGAGCAATTACAGCATTTAGTCCACTAAAATCCAAAAAAGCCTTCCGTACAGCTTCTAATAATGCATTAGTCATCCTGTATTCTTCTATCAGATGTACTGCTACCTCAGAGTCTGTATCAGATACAAATACATGATTTTGGCTCTGTAGCTTACTACGTAGCTTATCGTAATTTTCAATGATGCCATTATGAATTACTGCAATTTTTTTATCACAGGATAAATGCGGATGAGCATTCTTTTCTGTTACCCCACCATGAGTCGCCCAGCGTGTATGTCCAATTCCGGTAGATGCATCTGGTAAGTTGCCAATCGTAGCATTACCAATCTTACCTATTTTTTTTCTTACAGAGATTACATCGCTAGGACCCGGGACTGCCACACCCCAGCTATCATATCCACGATACTCAAGTTTTTTAAGCCCCTCAAGGACTATATCCGCTGCATTATTATTTTTTCCAGTATATCCAAATATCCCACACATAGTCAGTCAGTTAATATATTGACAATTAATAACAAAGACCAAGCATAGTTCGGCACATATGCAATGTCAACAGTTTTTGTCAACATTTTATTGACAAGTGTTATATAATTACCCAATGGATTCACAATTTAGTCTGCTGGGTATATCTAGTAAGGAATATATTGTTTACAAATCACTCCTAAAGCTTGGCCCTGTCTCCATCCGGGAGCTAGCTGCAGATACTAAAATCAATAGGGGAACTACTCACGAAATACTAAGAGAACTCGTAAAAAAAGGCCTCGTATGCTTTCAGATGAGTGGACAGCGAAAACGTTATCTAGCTGAATCTCCTAAAAAACTAACAAATCTTGCTAAAGAAAAAGAAACCAGGATTAAACAGCTAATTTCATCCCTTAGTACAAAAGTCATACCAGAACTTGAGGCATCTAAAATTACTGGATCAAGTCCCACGGTTAAATATTATGAGGGAGAAGAAGGTATCGAAAAAGTACTCCTAGATATTCTCCACTCTGTTGAGAATACTAAAGATAAAACATATTATGCTTACTCAGCTTTGCCAATCAGAAAATACCTCTATCAACAATTTCCTAATTTTACTAAACAAAGAATTACCAAAGGTATCCAGGTAAATGTAATTGCCTTAGGAAAAGGTGGAGAAGAAGTGCAGTTAGCACAGCGAAAATGGATACAAAACTCCAGCTCCAACTCCTCAAGCTATATCATCATCTATACAGATAAATATGCCATCATCTCTATCACCGAAGATGAACTACCATATGCAGTTATCATTGAAGAACCCGGACTAGTCCAAACCCAGAAAATAATCTTCCAATCCCTCTGGTCCCTCCTCCCCTAACGCGAAACAAGGCAAGGCCTTACATGAAATGGAAGACCTTGCCTTAAGTTGAGCGTTAAATGAAAAAAGGTGCCGTTTCCCAATTGAGTAGAAAATTTGCATATATATTTTCTACAAGATTTGTCCTTGTATTTTTTCTAAATAGGTGGCTGACCCCATTATCTGGATTTAAAGGGTCTGAAATTTAAAGGGTAGACCTCCTTAAAAGCTTGATTTAACAATCTATTTAAAACCCAGTTTTTAATAGAAACATCTTTCAACCATAGCTATAGCTATTTATCAACAATCTCTTGCTCATTTTTTTGAAGAAATGGAAGATTTTTCAGTTTTTCTAGATCCTTTTTCAGAGTTATGTACTTTTTCATAAGCTATAATTTTAATCTCTTTCCCATATTGTTTCAGTAGCTTGTTAATGTCTTTTCTAGTTTTTTCTGCAGAATCGCTAAATATCTTTATATCCAATTCAACAGCAGTAATACCTTCTTGCAGTTTCGTATTAAACTGATAATCCAAGAATGTTTTAGAAACCCCAACTTGGGGAGATATAAGCATTCCAAAAAACATCGTTATGCTTTTGAGTCGCTTTTTTAGATTATCCATTTTTTGATAAGTATCACGAATTCCGTTGCCAACAGCGTCATCGGGAATTTTGGCTACTAAACCAGACATAACCATATTGTTGTGATGTTTATCCTGAAGCGAACCAACAAGGATTTCTGAAGCCGTTTTCCATATAGAAGCGGTAACTATTTTTTTATCTCTTTCTGACATAGAAAGATTTTGTTTATCCAGTTGGCCTAGAGATTTTTCATTATTTTTTAGAATATCTTGAATCTCTATAACATTATCCAAGATTTCACCGCCAACGTATCGGGATACAGATACATAAATCATTTCATGTTCCTTATCCCTGCGTTTTTGTTCATTTTTCGCGCTTGCATACAAAGGTAGTGAAATTGCAATTAGCGTAGCAAGGAGCATAAGGACGGCATTTACAGCTAAAGTTATAACATCATATATGCCAATTAAACAACCATAGACAAGTAGCAGCAAAAGAAACAAAACAAATAAAACTGGAAGAACAACGTTGAAGTACTTACTCTGAAAAATATTCATTGTCAGTTTTTGTAATTTTGTCTGCTCTGCTTTGAATCATTAATCAACTTTAAGAACTTTAATGTCTTTCTCTGAAAGTGTAGTATCTGGCTGACCATAAATTTTATTTAATTCCATTCTCATAGCAATTACGATTTTTGAATAAATTTTATTGCTCTCTCCTTTCAATTTCCCTTCTTTGTTATGGCTTTCTATAAACTCATAGCAAAGCCTTATAACCACATCTGATGCATATACAGGAACGCTTGTATAAACTTCCCACAAGAATTGTTTCTTGCGAGCTTTTTTATCTGCAACTGCATAGTCTTCCCATCCCTCAAAAAAACCCATTAAATTATTAAGAAGACTTTTATATTGATTTTCTTTTAATTCTCTCATTTTTATTTTTGATTCTGAGGATTGTTTTAGTTTGTGTGTGATAAATACAGTTATAACGCTTCCAAGCCCGAATACTGTTAGAAAATTAAGAAAGGTTTCCATACAATTATTATACCACGGCCGAGTGGGATTCGAACTTAAAATGAGGTTAACTTTTGAATGACAAAAATTTTGGAACTTTTTTTGAAGTTTAAAAAGTATTACGAGCTCTGTGTCCCAATAATGGAAATCACTTCCTGTAATTTAAATAGTTGACCCCCTTAATAGCTTGATTTAACAACCTATTAAAAACCCAGTTTTTAATAGAGCCAGAACTAGATCCAATCCAGATATTTAAGCAGAGTTGGAGTCGGCTATACAATCAGCCCAAATACCAAGTAAATAGGTTACATCCGATTCGTCAAGAGCATGATTTAGCGATCCTCTCGCTTTTTGATTGCTTTCTGGACCTAGTCCAGGATCTAATGCATTATGTAGCCAACCACTCACTTCTATGTTATCCAGACCATATTTCTCTGCAATTACACCTGTTATAATACTTGCTTCTCTAGCTTCCATATTTATAATCTAACTGCTTACTTCTTTCCTGTTTCTAGTTTCCTTGTTACTTCCCTTATAGCAATTTTTGGGAGAGTTTCTCTATTTTCCTTCAAGTAATGCCTTACTTCATTTCTATAGTTTTTTATCATATCCCGTAACAACCACGAAATTGCTTTTGTAATTAATATATCTTTCTCTTTCTTTAATTTATCTATATTTTCCAGCGCAAGACTAAACAACTTATCATTCTTAGCGTCTCTTACAGGTTTTACAAGCAAAACAAGACTCGCTCTTCTTTTGCTAATAAAATCTGATCTGGAGAAAGTAATTAAGGCTTTTTCCCAACTGTTCCATTTTAGTAATATTTCATCAGCACCAAAAGAAGACTGGCATAATGAATCAATTTCTGCCCAACCTTCAAGATTTTCAAGCCACTTATCTAAATGTTCTGGACCTATGTGTTCTTTGTTGTTTTTATACAAACATAAAATCATTGAGGCAATAGTTTTTTCTTCATAGGATTTTCCAGTGTTCAAAGAATCCAAAAGCTCAATATACTCATCGAAAGATAAATCAAGATACTTTCTAAAAAATTCTTTTGCAGCCTGACGCTTGATTTCTGTTTTAAGATTGTAGAATTTGTCACTTGTCCCACAGTACTTCTGGCTATTGTGTAATGACAAATCTTCTCTTCTTGAATTCTTCTGGATATTAACCAATAGTTGCCTATGATAACTATTCATAGCAGATTACTTCTTTATAATCTTTTCTGTGTGGGATTCGGCTTTTTGATAATACCGAACATTTGGAGGGACATTCGCAAACACAGTGGTACGAGGGCCAACTATTGAATTCTCACCAACTTTAACCCCTGGCATAGTTGCCACATTTATACCCGTATAAACATTATCACCTACTATACAACCCAGGGCAAAAAACCTTGTATCTATTTTTTTACCTTTAACCTCTACAGAGATGGTTTCCCTATCAATGCGGCGATTAGCTGAAACAAATCCATGAGCTATTCTCACCTCTTGCCCCACTATAGAGTCTGCAAGATATCCCTGCACATGAGACTCTTCCAAAACAATACTATTTTTTACTTCTGCTGAACCACCCACCATCGAGCCCTCTTCCAATGTAGTCAAATCACGAACCAAAGCATGATCTCCTACTCGTACATTTCTACCAATATATGCGGGACCTCTAATAACGGCATATGCTCCTATTTTCGCATTTTCATCGATAATAACTACCCCATCTATCACGGCTGTTGGGTCAATTTTCGCTGTTTTCGCTATACTTGCTTTACTAGAGCGAAGAAGCGTATCCTTGATCTTGAATAAGTCCCAGGGGTATTTTAGCGATACTGAGTAGTCTCTAACCTGAAACCAGGATAATTTGTTAGCTCTTGCATATTGATCAAGGGCAAGTTCAAAACTATAGTGATCTTTTTTAGTCTGTTGCAAAATATCTGTGTATGTTTTGGTTAGTAAATATATTCCAAGAACATATTTCTTATTATCTCCCCCCTTATACTCCATCTCCTCAACCTGGACAATGTCATCCTTTTCAACCGTGGCAAGTCCACCGCTTTTTCCTATTACGGGATCAGTTACTAATAAACAGCCATTATTTTCAGCTGTAACCTTAACCATCTTTTTCATGTAATTAACTCCCGCAAAGTGGTAGGGATGAAGCACAAAATATTTATCATCCAAAAAATCTAAAGCTGCCAGCAGGGCATCTCCCATTCCTGTAGGTTTATCTAGAACTACAAATCTTAGTTCACACTCATGAGCAAATAACTGAGGTCTTCGATCTGGCGAATGAACTATAATAACCTCTTCTACACCAATGCTCTGTAAGTTATCTACCGTGCGCTGGAGCAAACTTTTACCAAGCAATGGGATTTCTGCTTTATGCCTATATGCAGACAACGGCTGAAACCTTGATGACTCGCCTGCTGCCAATATAACTGCTTGTTTAATCATTAGATCTTTTAATATCTGCTCCTATTATACGCAATCTTTTGTCAATATTCTCGTATCCCCTTTCAACAATCTCTGCTTGATCAATAACACTCTTACCCTCCGCTATTAAAGCCGCCAAAACTAAGGCCATTCCTGCTCGTATATCTGGACTTGCCAGCTCTCTTCCATACAAGTTTGACTTGCCATACACAATGACACGATGCGGATCACAGATTGTAATGTGAGCCCCCATTCTAATTAGCTTATCAACAAAGAACATGCGTGACTCATAAAGAGGATCATGACACAGGGTCTGCCTTTCTGCCTGTGTGGCAAGCACGATTAAAGGACTCATAAGGTCAGTTGGAAAGCCAGGCCAAACCATTGCTTGCACAGGTCTAAGAGGTGCTGTTATTTCTTTGGAATTTACACGAAGTTTATCTTTATCAAACTTTAGATTAACGCCAAATCTCTCCAGCACTATCTTTATCATCTGCATGTCATCTTGTACAATTGGTCCAATCTCCAGGTCTCCTTTGGTTACTGCAGAAGCAATTGCAAATGTGCCCGCTTCAATCGGGTCAGGAGAAATTGTATACTCTCCGCCCTTTAAGCTCTTTTTTCCTATTATTCTAATTCTACTAGTTCCTGCTCCCTCGATAGTTACACCAGCTGATGCTAAAAATCTAGATAGATCAACAATATGAGGTTCAGCTGCAGCATTCTCTATCACTGTTTCACCATCTGTTAAAGCCGCGTACATCATGACATTTTCTGTGCCTGTCACTGAGGGTTCATCTAAAAATACTTTCACTGCATTTTTCTGAATAACCTTGCCATAGTACATGAGGTCATCTTGAGTAATTTGAACCCCTAGCTTCGTCAATGCAGAAATATGTGTGAAAATACCACGCCTACCTATTACATCACCACCAGGATGAGGAAGCTTAACTTCTCCAGCTCTTGCAAGTAATGGTCCCAACAATAATACTGATGCTCTCAGGCGTTGAGCTAGATCACGTGGTATTTCTAGATTGGTTATATTTGAGCTGTCTACTGTTAATGTTCTCTCGCTTAAGGTTACTTTTGCTCCCAGCTTGCGTAAAATATTCACCATTACCTCAACATCTTTTATTTCAGGTACGTTATGAATAATGCTTGTTCCTTCACAAAGAAGCGTTGCCGCCATTACTGGCAAAACCGCATTCTTATTAGCCGCAACCTTAATTTTTCCTTCTAGTCTATTTCTGCCATTTATTATAAATTTTGCCATATTAGACTTTTAGCTTATCGTGTATCTTGTATACATCTCCAGCTCCCATCGTAATTATAACCTGTTTACTCCCTAATTTCGACTTTATCCTGTTAACCATCTCCAGAACACTTCGTACATATTTAACCTGCGCCCCATGCTTACTAGCTTCCTTGGCTAATTCTTGTGATGAAATAGATGGATCTTTCTTTTCTCGGGCCGAGGAAAAAATATCTAATAAATAAGTTTCATTCGCATCTGTAAAAGATTTTGCAAAGTCCTTAAACAGAGCTTTAGTGCGTGAATATGTATGGGGCTGAAATATAGCTATAATATGATAACCCACGTAGAGCTCCTTAGCCATAGCCAGCACAGCCTTAATCTCAGTTGGATGATGTGCGTAATCATCGTATAGTACGGTCTCTCCTTGTTGGCCTTTTAACTCAAATCTGCGCCCCGTACCCGTAAAACTTCTCAGGTATTCGGGTGCTTTAGTCCACGATACTCCTACCTCAACACAAGCAATAATGCATGCCAATGCATTTAAGCTATTATGTCTACCAGATACCGCCAGCTGTGTGCAAAATAACTCACGTTTTTGGTGTTCAACACAAAACTCTAAAACCACTTGCCCGCCAGATAATAAGGTTGGATAATAACTTTTGATTCTATAATCTGCACGAGGAGAGAATCCATACCAAATAATCTTAGCCTTAGAGCCCTCTAGAGCTTTCTCCACACCTAGGTTATCTATACAGGCAATGATGGTACCATCTATGGGTACTTTTTCCGCTAGCTCTCTAAATGCTTGAACTAGTTTGTAAACATCTGAATAAACATCTGGGTGATCATATTCGACGGATGTTATTACTAATATCTTAGGCTTAAGCCACAGAAACCGTGGGGTAGGATCTGTTTGAGGATCAGTTACATATTCGTCAGCTTCAACTACAAACAAATTACCCTTGCCGTGATGACCTGGATTTGGTAATGAAGGTATGCTTCCAACTCCCACTAAGTATGATGGATCTGTCCCAGCTTCAGTTAAAACATGCGCTATCATTGCAGTTGTTGTTGACTTACCATGCGTTCCAGCAACAGCAATCACATTCTTATGCATGGATAATATACCCAAAGCTTGAGCGTGGGAGACTACTTTAAAGCCTAGCTCTTTAGCATGTTGTACCTCTAGATTATTAAATCCTTGGTGTGCACCCGTTGTAACTACTAATAATTCTGGGGGGCTGTATCTTGTTAGTAACTTCTTAAAATTCTCTCCATTAAATTCCCCAAATACTTCAATCTTCAGATCTTTAAGCACTTTGTCTGTCACAAATTCTTCCAAAACATCAGAACCAGTCACCTTTTTTTTCATCTCATGGGCTAATACAGCTAGAGATGTCATCCCTACACCTTTTATACCAACAAAATGTATATGCTTAATTTTACTTAGATCCATATCTTTTAGTTAGGGCTTTTTGAACAGCCTTATTTTCATCCCAAGGATATTCAACTCCTCTAAAATTCATACTTTGCTCGTGTCCTTTTCCACATAAAACAATAATATCTCCAGGCTTTGCAATGTCTATTGCAGCATTTATTGCCCCTTGCCGATCTGCTATTTTAGTATATACATGCTTATCTTTTTTGCTACTATCTCCTAACTGTTTGCTGCTTAATTCTTCTGCTCCAGCTTTATCTGCCCAACCTGCAATCACAGCGCTTATCTTTTCCACGCCTTCAAAACGAGGATCCTCGGCTGTAATAATTGTTATATCTGCCAACTTACCACCTACCCTGCCCATCTCTCGCCTATCTGCTCCACGTTCTGCCGCACAACCAAATACAGCTATAATTCTTGCCTGAGTTTGATTCCGCAGCGCAGTAAGTAAAGCCTGTAAACCATAGGGCGTATGGGCAAAATCTATTACTACCCGAAAGTCTTTTTTAATATCTACTTCATTAAATCTGCCTGGTACTGCTTTAAAAGATGGTAAATATTTACTAACTTCATCAATAGAGAGGCCAATATTATTTACAACGGCTGTGGCGGCCAGAATATTGGATAGATTGTAATCTCCTGGTAGAGTGACAGGTATACTTGTTTGTATTATTTTTTTACCTGTAAAGTCTGCTTGCTCCTTAATGCTATACGTAACAATATCTTTTCCTGTTAAGAGTGTATTTAGCCTGTTAAAGCTTTGATCGTCTTTGTTAAGAACTGCTTTTTGAGCTCCTAAGAGTAGCTTAGACTTTGAATGAAAGTAGTTATCATAAGTTTTATGATAGTCCAGGTGGTCAGGTTTAATATTCGTTACAATTCCATACCTAAAACTACAACCGGCAAATCTGTGTTGATCCAATGCGTGGGAAGTAACTTCTAGAATCGCATGAGTTACCCCAGATTTAACTGCTTCAGCTAAATATTTCTGCACTTGCCAAGGATGGGGACTGGTAACATGAAAACCTGTATTACTAGTTTTGCCAGCTATCTCCGCCAATACAGACGTGATCATAGCTGTTTTATATCCAGCTTTTTTTAACAAATGGTTAATAATGTAAGTTGTAGTAGTCTTTCCATCTGTACCTGTTACCCCAATTAAAGTAAGTTTTTTAGCTGGAAACCCATATCTCAAAGCCGCAAACAAAGCAATAGGATAATGCCAAAAAGTATTAACTAAATTATTTGGAATCAGACCACGAAGCTTTGTAACTAAAGCCATGGATGTATTATATCTTAAGTCTTATCTTCCACCTAAAAACTGCTAGTTTCCTATATGTGAGCTAGTACTAGTAGCTCTTCCTGGTACATCACCGGATTTATCCTTCACACCCTCTTCATAATCACTGCAATTCTATTAAAAACTGGGTTTTTAATAGAGCTTATTTACGGGCTAATTTGTTACCATCAATCATTATCCCTTCCAATAGTCCTTCATTATCATCGCTAATCCTGGAAAGAGTAAACCTTACCAGCTCTTCTGCGTTATTATTACTTAAGCCGAGTAAATAACTGATATCAACGAGCTTATTATTCACTTCTCCTACATATAAACGCAACGATGTCCAGGGATATGTAAGCAAACCCTTTATATCAACAATTCCTGCTACAGTTGGATTAATATGAACATATCTACTAACTTCTAATAGTTGAGGTTCAGATATTATCTGAATCGCTCTAAAATTTCCTTCATACAGTGATCCGGTTAGATTGTACTTCTTGTTAAAGTACTTTGCATAAGAAGCCGACATTTTATGCATAAATTTTGATATTCCATTATCTACATTTTGCCTCAAGACTAGGTGAAAGTGATTTGGCATATGTGCGTAAGAAATTACATTAACCAAAGACTCAAATAATCGGTACTGCATTTCAATTTGTTCAACTACTTCTTTAATATTTCTACCACTCTTTTTCGCCTGATTAATTTGCTGTCTTAGAAGACTATAGGGATAGCCAAAATTATTACTCCAATACAAACACTCATCTCATCGTCTATAATCACTTTCATTCAAAAATATTTCGCTTTTACGAGTTCCTCTATTATATACATGATAAAACTCACCGACTACAAACACCGCATCTTTTCTCATAACAATACAAGAATACCAAATATTCTATTAAAAACCCAGTTTTTAATAGACCGCTAATAAGAGCTAAAACAATTAACTTTAACTTGGAGATACATTCAGATACGCAAAGAGGTCGCGGGAGATATCAAAGAAAAGCGGCGCTGCTGTTTCAGACCCCCAAGGAGAAGTCTGAGGTTCTTTAAGTATTACAAGCATAATAAACTCGGGATCATTAGCTGGAGCAAAACCAATAAAAGAAGCTATAGTACGATCTGGATCATAACGACCCTCAACTGGAATCTGGGCAGTACCAGTTTTGCCGGCAATACGAAAACCCTTTGGCTTAGCCCAGCGCGCATCACCATTATCTACTGATGAAACCATCATTTCCGTCACTATACTTGCGGTAGCTGGAGATATCACTCTCTTGCCTTGTTCCGTCATCAGGTCAATCACCCTATTATCCTCAAAGCGCATGGCATTTGCAATTTTAGGCACCACCAGCTCGCCCTGATTAGCAATTGCCGCAACCCCGCGTATTAACTGAATTGGAGTTACAGCTATTCCCTGGCCAAAAGATGAGGTTGCCAGATCTATCTCTTTCCAGGAATCTCTTTTACGCAAAGGAGAACTTACTTCCTCCTGAAGATCTATACCAGTATATGCGCCAAAGCCAAATTCACGAAGATACTTGTAAAAAAGCTCTATGCCAAGTTTCTGGCTAATAAACACCATTCCCACATTAGAAGATCTTTCAAGCACTTCGGTCATATTTGTCTTTCCACCATATTGCTCATTCCATGTTCTAATTTTGTATCCCTGCACAACTACAGGTCCGGTTTCCATATATGTAGTTGTTGGTTTAATTACCTTTTCATTGATAGCAGCAGCCATAGTAATAACCTTAAAAGTTGAACCAGGTTCGAATGTATCAGCCACTATTGAATTTTTGTACAGCTTCGGATCATAATTTGCATAGTCTCGCTGATCATAAGAGGGAAAAGACGCCATTGCGACTATTGCACCAGTTGTAGGGCGCATCACAATAACCGCGCCAGACGTTGCTTCATATCGTTCTATTCCTCGTTTTAAGTGTTGCTCTACAGCATTTTGAATTCCAACGTCGATATTTAACACTAAATCAGCGCCCTCAATAGCTTCTATGCGCTTTTGTGAGCCTATGGGTATTGGTACCCCATGTGCATCTTTTTCAGCACGTACAAAACCTGGCTTGCCCGTCAAAATTTCATCATAATAACCCTCAAGCCCAAAATAGCCCTTGGGCTCTCCGCTTAGATCTCCACCTACAAAACCCAATAAAGCAGCACTTGCCGAGCCTTCAGGATAAAAACGCACATTCTCCTGTTCAAAACCCAAACCAGAAATCTCTAACTCCTCAATAAGTTGTTTTTGTTCCGTGGTTACTTTACGAACTACAGACACCCAGTTTTTTTGTGTATCTAGAGTTGCGGCAATCGAAGCTTCTTCAATTTCCAACGCCTTGGCTATCTCAAATATATAGTTCTTATCTGAAGGTAATTTTTTAGTCTCAGCAAATAGGATGTAAGCAGGTTGATTAGTAACAATAACAGCATTATCAACTGATAGAATTTTGCCGCGCGTTGGAAATACACTATACTCCGAAGCATATTGTCCTTGTGCTTGAGTTGCGAGCCGATCCCGCTGAATTACCTGCCAATAAAAAAGCCTAACCCAGATTAGCAAGAAGACTAACATAAACAACAGCCCTATAAAGCGTAACCGGTTCATCTCTGTACAACATACACCGAATCGTCAAGAAACTCAACGGGAACCTTGGTAGTTATTCCCAGTTTTTCAGCTTTTTGCTGCACTATAAGAAGGGCAGTTTCACTAGCTACTTTATGCTGTAATAAATCATTTTCGCGGTCAAGTTTGATCGCATTGGCTTCAATAAGCGCCACATCTTTACCTATGCCAGAGACTTTTGCAGATACAGTAATCTGTACAACAAATAATATTAACAACGGAATCAGGGTTAGAATTATTGTTTTTTTCATTTTTTTATAGCAACTCTAAGTTTTGCACTTTTTGCTCGAGAATTTGCTTTTACTTCTTGAGTGCCAGCTGTAATTGGCTGTTTTGTTACTACCTCCATCTTTTTTGTATTTGACCAATTATTAAACGCCTGTTTAACCAGTCGATCTTCTAGTGAATGAAAACTAATAACAGCTAATACTCCACCTGGCTTAAGGATGGCTTCTGCTCCAGCTAACCCTGATTTTAGTGCTCTAAGTTCATGATTTACCTCTATACGCAGTGCTTGAAATGATCTTGCCAATAAGCTCTTTGAGCTGGCAACTGAATTTATGATTGTTACAAGCTTACTACCTGTAACTATTGGCCGTTTTTTTACAATAATTCTTGCTATACTTTTTGCTTCTCTTAGCTCACCATACTTACTAAACACTTCATATAGTTCTTTTTCAGAATATTTATTTACTATATATTCAGCGGTAATCTCTTGAGTTTGATCCAAGCGCATATCTAGTTTTTCTTCTGAATCAAGATCAAAACGAATACTTAAACCCCGATTAGATTCATCCAACTGCCAATTAGATATCCCTAGATCAAAAAGAACACCTGAGACCGAGCTAAACCCTTCTACTTCTGCAATATTTTGTATATTCTCAAAATTTCCTTGCACCAACTTCCAACTATTGCTGTCATATGCTGATAAATCCTTACCTACTGATGCCAGATTTTCACCGTCGCAATCTATTCCAAGAAGTATTCCACCTTTTTTAAGGATCTCTTTTGTATGCCCACCAAAACCAAGCGTTGCATCAATATATTTCTCACCCTTCTTCACCTTTAAGCTATCCACAGCTTCCCGTGGAAGAACGGGTATATGAGATGCATAGTGTGTACTATTTTTCAATGTTTAATTTACTTAATCTCTCTGATATATCTTCAATATTCACATTTAAATATTCCTGATATTCTTCCCAGCGCTTTTTATCCCAAAGCTCAATATACGTGCCTAATCCAAGAAATATTACCTCTTTTGTTATCTCACCGTGCTGCTTAAGATAGTCAGGTAACACAAACCTACCTTGCTTATCTAAAATCGCCGAACTAGCGCTACCTAATAAAAACCTCGTGGTGTCGCGTGCTGCGCCAATAGTAAAAGGCTTTTGACTTGTTCCTTTGATCAGCTCTCGCCAACTACTCTCGCCAACTAAGATTAGTGATTTTTCATATCCCTGAGTCACTACTATTTTTTCTCCTAGTTCAGCTCTGAGCTTAGCTGGCAAGGCAACTCTGCCCTTGTCTGTAACACGGCTCGTATATCTACCTAGTAACATTTCACCACTTTTCACCACTTATATCCACTCTACACCACATTTAAGCTACGTGTCAAGACATCTTCACCACAACCAATATATAAAGATCCGATCTTTATATATTAGTCTATAACTAGTGAACCAAGTTCCGCTGTAAATCCAGAGCCTGACTCCTCTTTAAGAAAATTTAATAACTCCTGTGGGTTTATAAACACACTAGGCAACTTGGTTGTGTCGACTATCATCTTGTCAGTATTTCCCAAATACTCTTTAAGTGCTGACCATTTATATTTTTTTAGATTTAAAATTGAAACTATGAGTGCAACTACGGGATTAAGTAACATATACTTTAACAGCTGAACTAGCTGAGCATCTGTTTCTACGTGTACAAACTTATATTTACCTTGAAAAGCTGACCCAGATAGCTCATATTTACTATTAAGATACATTGCATACGCAATGGACAGCTTTTGCATAAACAAAGAAATGCCTGATTCAACGTTTTGCTCGAGAACTAAGTGAAAATGATTAGGCATCTCAATATAGCAAAGAATATTAACAAGAGGCCGACTGTAACGATATTCTTTTTCTATACGTTCTTGATAGGCATCAAGACTAGCCTTCTCCTTACTAAGCGATTTTAGCCCTTGAACATAACTACTAAATGGATAGCTATAGTTAGAACACCAGGATAAAAGATTTTCCCACCTCACATAGTCAGAATCTCTATAAAAAAGTAAATCCTTGCGAACACCTCTGTTATATATGTGATAAACCTGACCATTCACAAAATTGACTAGTCTCATACAAACTAATAATATCATATATAAAGATCGGATCTTTATATGTTGGGGTTAGTTGTATTCTTGTTTGAAGAGTTTGGTGCCAGAGCTGGTATTAAAGCGGATTATTAGCGTAATAGTGCCTATTTCTTTATCATATCTACATACTCCACTAGAGCACGTTCCAAAGTCCAGCTCTCGCTCAACTTCACCATTAACATCCACCTCAACAGGTGAACTACCAGAATTTATTCCTTTAACTAAGCCAGATGTTTCGTAGAGTACTTCATATTCTAAACTTTCAACTCCCGCCTTATCTAAGCCACTGATTACAAGGGTAGCCTTCGTACGGGCTTTATTTGGTTCAAAATTAACACTAACCTCATCTCCTATAGGGGCAAGTGCTGGAGTCACTGTTGGCTCTGACAGCAATTCTATATCTGAATTGGTATTTTTACCAAATAGAAACCAACCGCCTATTACCAAGAAAATCAAAACCACAACTCCAATAACTAAATTTTTCATAGTATATCATTAATATAATCTACTATTTTATCAATTGCAACTCTACTCTGCGCCATTGTATCTCGTTCTCTGATTGTCACAGCGCCGTCCGTAAGGGTTTCAAAATCTACAGTTATGCACAGTGGTGTTCCAATCTCGTCTTGAGCAAAATATCTTTTACCTATATTACCCCTCTCATCTATAGTGACGCTAAAATATTTTTGCAACTTATCATATATAGCCTTTGCTTTTTCTTTTAATTCTGGCTTATTACCCAAGAGAGGGAAAATAGCTGCAACATAAGGAGCTAGGCTTGGCTTAAGTTTTAGTACTGTCCGTTTTTCTTCCTCTGTATACGCATCAACCAGAACCATCAAAAACAATCTATTTACTCCCACAGCTGGTTCAATTACATGAGGTACTAATTTTTTATTAGTCTGGGGGTCAAGATATCTAAGATCCTGTCCACTTTCCTCCATGTGCTGCTTTAGATCAAAATCTGTGCGATAGGCAATTCCCCATAACTCCTTATATCCAAACGGAAACTTGTAATCCAGATCTTCTGTATGTCTGGAATAGTGCGAGCGTTCATCATCTGTATGCTTTCTCCAACGTAGCTTCGCCTTATCTATCCCTAATTCATCAACTACAAATGTCTGCATTTTATCTTTCCAGCTATTAAACAATTTTCTCCAGTCATCTTGTTCTGGATCAAAAAAATACTCGATCTCAGCCTGCTCAAACTCCAAAGTTCTAAACACGAAATTACCTTTGGTAATCTCATTTCTAAATGATTTACCAATCTGACCTATTCCAAAAGGTAATTTAGGGCGCATACTTTCTACGACCTGCTTAAAATTAACAAATATTCCTTGCGCTGTCTCTCCTCGTAAATAAGCTTTTGACTGATTCTCTGGGACAATACCGATGTTAGTTTCAAATAATAGATTAAAAGCACGTGGAGCAGTCCAATCTATTTTTTTACATTTAGGGCACACAATTCCATGGTTCTGAATAATATCTGCCAAGTCCTGACTAGATAAACCTTCTACCTTTATTTCTTCTTTTTTTTCTTCAAAGTGTTCCTCTATTAGATGGTCTGCTCTTGTACGCAATTTACAGTTACGGCAATCTATAAGCATGTCATTAAAAGTTGAAGTGTGACCCGAAGCCTCCCACACCCTAGGACTCATAAGAATTCCCGAATCAAGCGGAAACATATCTCTTCTTTGAGTAATAAACAGCGTCCACCAACTATCACGAATATTCTTCATTAACATAGTTCCTAACGGTCCGTAATCCCAGGTATTAGCTAATCCACCATAGATCTGACTACCAGGATACACAAATCCGCGTCGCTTACTCAGGGAAACAATTTTTTTCATTAAATCATCCATGATAAGAATTCTATCATAATGTACGTTTAGCTACCTCAATTGAGTTAAACTTGCGTCCAATGATTTGTTGAGCATATTCCATCACATCAACTGACATAGTATCTGATATATATCCGTATTCAGTTAATACTCTTAAAAAGAATCTTTCTATCACCTTATCGCAGTAAGACAAAGTAAGTTCTTCAGATAGCTTATCTATGTGATCAAGCGCCAGCAATAACACATCGTATACTTTTCTGTTTGGAACACCTTCGGGAGATATTTTTTCAATCAACTCACAAAATGCAAACGCCAAATGGACTTTAGCTTCATTTTCTTTAAGGTTTCGATAGTTATTAATACTCTCAACTCCATTAATATAATATGTTCCATTGTTTACCGAAAAATATAGTTTCGACTGATTAAATATCTCAAGATGAGCTGCTCTGCGGCTAGTCATTTTCCTAACTCCTTTTGCAATACCTGTAAGCTTACCTCGTGACCGGGTAAATAATGAAACATATCTATCTGCTTCGCCAAAGTTCGTTCGCTTTAGAATAACTGCTACTGCTTTAAAGGATTCCACTAGAGGGTGAGTTGAAGTTCTTTATCTGTAATAAGATCAAACTCTTCAACCATTTTACCATTCAGTTTAATAATATATTTATGACCTTCTGTACCAGCTTGTTTTTGAATTAACATATTATAGTCCTCAGTAGAGCTCACCTTAAACGGCAACTTATACGAAACTTTTAGCTGCGCTTGTCCCTCAGGTCGCACTGTAAAGAATCCTTCAAAAACCGTCTTTCCTAATTCATTCTTCTCCACTGGATCGGTCTCTGAACCTTTAAAGTCCAGAAGCTGGGATCCTTCTGGTGTGTAAATACGTACCCAGTTTCTAAGCAATCCATTCAAACAAAGGCCTCCGCGCTCTAAGTTACAACCAGGAGAACCTGGTTCTGTATTTTTATAACTTAAGGTTAAAGTCTTTGTAACTGTCCCATCCTTAGCAATATCTATTTCTTGTTCAACCGTATGATTTGTAAACATATTAGATTTTGCTCCAGCAAAGTTAGTATCATTAACATGCAAGTAATCTCCATCAAAATCCTTTATCCTGCCAGCAAAGTTAAGTGCCTCTGCTCCTGCTTGAGCGTCTTTATCATGGAAATATGCAATAAAATGCTTCTGCCCAACTTCGTCAAGTGTCATCTGGAACAATCGACCCCAGTACTGACCAGGAGATACTCCTAACGCTTTTTGCATAATTTGGGACATTAATACTCCAATAATATCTTTTCTATTTTCTCGTATATAGCCGACTCGTTTGTCCGCATATTCCTCCAGTTCATACACCACTTGCGGACAGCCACCGCAACGATCATCGGGTTCAGTTGTAAAAGTTGTACCATATGCATTTATCGGACCAAGAATTTTCATCGACTCTGCCAACATATGCGTATCTAAAGCAAAGATTCCATCTATCTCCAAATTACCCGAAACATCACTATATAACTCCTCAAATAACAACATTGATTCCCTAAAATCTGGAGATAAATTACTGTCTCTTAAGGTTAGCTCATAGACCTCTTTATGATATTTTAATAGCTCTTCAGGAGCGGCAACTTTCTTTCGTCTAGCATTATCTAGATTGTAGATATCATCTGAGCGAATTACCTCAATTTTACCCTTGTGCATCCGGAAGTATGCATAGGCTGTAATAAAGCCACCCGTTGGACGTAGTTCTTTGTCATTCTGAAAAAGGAAAAGATATGTTTTTGCTTCGTCTGCCCCCATTAGATCAGGTAGCGCGGTTAAAAATGGCTTCGCGTCAATAAACAGATCTGCTAGATCGTTAACTTGAGCCTTAGCGTCTACAATCTTAACTCTTACCTCCTGGTCTTTGTACTTTTCTGGATATCTAGCTGGATCAATGCTCCCAATTTCATCTCTTACAATAGTCAATTTTCCTGCAATCTCATCTAACGCTGGGCTCAGTTTACCTATTGTCGTCACAGCTGTTTGCAAGCGATCTTCGGTAGATTTATTTACAAATGAGGTCCCTTCCTCTAAGCCTAATAAATCTGCATATGGCTCAATCGCATCTACCGCAATTTGACCTCCCTCAACAGCTGCTATCCCCGCTGTCACCAAACTTTTCAAATCTTTTTGGTAGGCACCAACAACTGGTAGGGATCCAAACCAGTTAAGCTTACTAACAGAAGCATTAAGAACTGTAAGTTTGTCTTTGGAGTCTTTTAAGCTTTCTTTAGCATCTTTGAGATTTTGCTTTTTTATAGCTGCATTGGTTACCTGAAGTTGATCCTTAGCTACTTTAGCATCTGCATAAATTTGGCGAGCTGGAATACCCACGACTACACCCAAAACAATTAGTAATATAAGCGGAATTCCTAGTAGAGCTGTCAAGATTATTCCAGTTTTTTTACTGAATTTAAGCTTGGGAAAGCCCACCTTAAGTCTCCTTCTGCTTGAACCTTTAGTCTCAACTTGAGCTTCTGGTTGGTTATTTATTTCTATTTTTTTAAAATCCATATTTACACCGCTCCTTTTCCACCAATCATGGCCCAAGGTGTTTTAAGAAGAATAGAAATATCATACAACAATGATCGTTTACTTGCATACTTTGCATCCATAGCAATTCGTTTATCAAAGTTCACCTCAGACCTACCTGATACCTGCCAGATACCAGTGATTCCTGGTTTGATAGAAAGTACCTTCTGCACAGATTTTTGTGTATGTGGATATTTTTTTTGCTGATCCTTTAGTTCGTCAGGATAATAAGCTCTGGGACCAACTAAGCTCATCTCACCACGAATCACATTGATTAGCTGTGGAAGCTCGTCAACAGAATGTTTACGAATAAACTTACCCACTACTGTTACACGTGGATCTTCAACCAACTTGTAACTATTCTTTTTATACTGCTCGTATAATACTCTCAACTTGGGGTCTTTTCTAAGTAAATTATGAGCATCCATAATCATTGAACGAAATTTATACATCTTAAAAGGTACACCATTTTTTCCTACTCGCTCTGGGGTATCTGCAAAGACTGGACCCTTTGTATCCAATTTAATAGCAATTGCCGTAAACAAAGCAATGGGCAAAAAAACAATCATTAAAATTGTTGTACAAACAAGATCAAAAACGCGTTTAAGTTTGGGATACATTATTTATGTAAGATGATCATTATCCGTGCCTACTAAGCTATTCACCAATTCTTTAACTTTTGGTGTAGATTTTTTAGGACAAATCAAGAGCACATCTTCAGTATTTACAATCATCATATGGTCAAGATCTATGGCCGCAACGGTCTGACCCGTATAGCTATATATTAAGCTATCACTGCAATTATTTATAATAACCTTCCCCTTAGTTATATTCTGCCCTGGCTCATCCTCTAATGCCTCTTTTAAAGCCTCCCAGGCACCCACATCGCTCCACCCGATGTCTTCCGCGATTACATATCTATTTCCAGTCTCTATTTTTTCTAGGATTGCATTATCGAAGCTTATTTTTTCTAAAGTTGGATATATCTCCTTAAGCCTTTTTTCATACCCAGCTTTTCCTCTTAATTCGACTATTTTCTGGAGCTTTTCGTACATTTCTGGAACATATTTTTTATACTGCTTAAGTAAAAACTCTGGTGTCGTAACAAAATAACCAAGATTCCAGAGATGTTTACCACTCTTGAAAAACTTATCTGCTGTAACTTTATCTGGTCGATATTTCCAGCTTTTAAATCCATATACATCTATCCCCTCTATCTCATTTTGTTTTTTATCTCTTTCTATCCATCCTAAGTTTTCACTAGCAAAGCGTGGGGTTTGACCAATAAAGACTATACTGTCTTTATCTTTTTCAACTAATTTTCCACCAACTCCTAAGATACGGTTGAATAGCTTCACATTTTTAACCAAATGATCACTCCATAATATTGCAAATGGCTCACCAGGAGCATCTTTACGTAAGATCGCAGATATTAAACCAACAGCTGGACCCACATCACGCATTTCAGGTTCACCAATAATATTATCTTTAGGTATATCTGGAAGCTGATCCGAGACCATATCTACATATGGCATTCCTGTAGATATATATATTTGTTCAGGCGTAAAACTCGATGTTAAACGCTCAACTGATAATTGAAGAGTGGAGCTATTACCTACAATTTGCTCAAATTGTTTGGGGGATTTTTTTCTAGACAGCGGCCACAATCTTGTTCCTACACCACCTGCAAAAATTACTGCTTTCATATGTTTAGTATTTATCTATTGTATGTATTTAACATACTCAACGAATGTTTTTCAAATTTACGCATAAAGTTAAGTTTACTAAATTTTTTACTTTTGCTTCTTATTTCTTTGCTATTATACACAGATGCATCGAAGTCTGCCAAGGCTTCTATAAGCGAGGCAACCGTCTGCTTATTAAAATACTTACCTGTAACTCCGTCTTTCACAATTTCACTAACTCCACCTTTATAAAAAGTTATTACCGGCTTACCCATTGACTGAGCTTCCGCGGCAACCAAACCAAAATCTTCCTCTTGCGGCGCTATGAGAGCTTTGCAACTCTGATAATAACCAGCCAGCTCACCATCATTCACGTCAGATATAAAAGTTGTATTATTACCAGCTAACTTCTGCAAGTAGTCCTTTTCTGATCCTGTTCCAATAATCACAAGCGAGTGTTTTAGTTGCTCACACGCTTTTATCGCTAAATCCACTTTTTTATACTTAACAAGTCGACTAACAACTAAATAATAACCCTTACCCATTTCAGGAGTGTGTATCACGCTCCTGGAATGGGTGTCTGCAAGCTGTGATACGGGGGGATAAATAACTACTGAGTCTCGATTATAGTAGCGCTTTATTCGGTTACTGACATACTCTGAAATAGCAACATAAGCATCTGGTCGTGAGGCAGCCACTTTATCCCATTTTCTAAGGTACGTTAACACAGGATCGGCTACCCACCTAATAGCTGGATGAATGCTATTTCGATACTGCTTATCATTGCTCCATAAATACCTAGTTGGGGTTAGACAGTAACAAATATGGAGAGTTTTGGGCTTAGTTATAATACCTTTTGCCTCAGCTGAAGTTACTGATATAACTAGATCATAATCATCAAATAAAAAGTTTTCAAAACCAAATGGCATCAGCCAAGCAAACAGCTCATGGCGTGTACGAGTAAATATTAACTTATCTATCAGCGAGGGCTTAACTTCAAAAACATCAGCCCATTTCGCAGACTGCGGATTGTATACACCTGTAAACAAAGGTGCATCTGGCCAAATCTCATGAAGAGCTAGCAACACTCTTTCAGCGCCTCCCCATTTGTTTACCCGATCATAAACTAAAGCAACTTTCATATGTTTGAAGGGTCAAAGCAGCCGTATCCTCCCATGAGAATATTGTTACTCTAGCTTTACCTTTTTCTATGAGATTATTACGTTTGTCTCTATCTGCAATCAGCTCCATAAGCTTACTATATAGATCTTGAGAATCTTGGGATTTAAAATATAAAGCAGCATCAAGACAAATTTCACGATGAACAGGAATATCACTGCAAAGAACAGGGCAACCTCTGGCCATTGCTTCGACTGTGGGTAAACTAAACCCCTCCATTAGCGAAGGCTGGATAAGTAACAAAGCTTCTCTATACAAAATTGCCAGCTCATTATCTTCAACATATCCTGTAAAAATAATATTTCTATTCATGTTAGCAGCAATGAACTGGTTGTAAAAATAGTCATACTTACCAACTAGTATCAACTTAAGATTACCCTCTCTAATCTTATCAAAAGTCACAAGCAGAGTTTCAAGATTTTTATGTGGGTATGCATTGCCCACATATAACAAATATTGCTGACCTTTAAGTTGATATCTATTTAAAACATCTCCTCCTCCAGTAGCTTCGCTTAGTTTCTTATCAACACCTTCATATATTACAGATATTTTCTCTGGTCCTATATTATATGCTTGAAGCAACTGTTCTTTAACAGCAAAACTTGGCACAATTACTCTGCATGCGCGTCTCACCGCGAGACTTAATACCAATAAATATGCCATTCTCTTCAACCAATACAATACTGGATTCAGCGTACTTGCTCTACCTGTAGCATAAGTATTAATAATAAGATCGTGTACAGTCATCACATATTTTCCAGAGTAAAAAATAGGGACATTGAAGTAAGGAAAATGAACCAAGTTATATTTATTTCCTAATAAAAATGGCATTATAAGCTGCTCTTTAATTGAGTGCCATTTAATATCTGGGCTAATTGAAACATATTCATGGCCGCTATTAAGCTTCCTAAGATTAAGCAATAAATTCCGTATGTATCTACCTACACCGCTCTCATTTTGTAAGCGAGTATCAATTCCAATTCTCATATACCCACTTTAATTACTTTGATTATTCGAATAAACGAAGTAACAATTAATGTTAATATTTTGGGATACTTGTTAGTATAGTGTTTCTTATAAAAAATAATCATTGCATCGAATCTTGCTTCCTGTGCCCTTTTTTTAGTCAATCTATCTACGTTTGAATAATTACTAGACTTCTTTTTAATTCCTCCAGATACTCCCTTATGATGCAGTACTACAACATCGGGATTAAATACTATCTTATTTCCTCTCTCTTTGGCCTTATAACAAAAATCCAGATCTTCACCATACCAAAAAAAATCTTCATCCCACCAGCCTATATCTTCGCCTACTTTTTTTCTTACTAACATCGCCGCGCCTACGCACGCATCAATTTCGTGTATCTTATCTAGACTCCTATAGCCTAAGTGATAACCATTAAACAGCAACGAGCGTGGGAACATCGAAGCTAATCCAGAAAAATGACAAAAAGCATTCCAGGGAGTTGGAAATCCCCGATGACATGCATCGTCAATTAAACCATCTGTTAATTTAACATACGGAGTTAAAATACCCACATCTGGATTGCTTTCTAGATAACTGACCATCTTAGACAACCCACTGGGTAAAACTTCTGTGTCGGGATTTAGAAACAGATAATAATCAGCCTCACCGGCTCGCTTAATTCCTATATTATTGGCACGGGAAAATCCGGTATTTTCATCCAGCTTAACCCATGTAACATCTTGAAATAACACTTTAAGCTCCGCTACTGTTCCATCTGTTGACGCATTATCTACCACAACAATAGATAAGTCTTTAGTAGGATAATTACTCTTGCTTAACGTCTTTAAACACTTCTGAAGATACGGTTTTGTATTATAACTAACAATAATTACTGCCAATTTCATTTCACTAAATTTTTATAAATTGATCTTAATTTTGAGCCTATCATATTCCAGCTATACTCTTTCTCAACAAGTTCTCTTGCTCTTTTGGACATCTCTTCAGCTGTATTTTGAGACTTTAGAATATTTTCTATTGCCAATGCTACATCTCTCTTATCTTTAAATACAACAAGTTCCTTTCCGGGTTTAGCATTTAATCCCTGTATCCCCGTAGGCGTTGTAAGCACAATTACACCAGTAGCCATTGCCTCAAGTATCTTAAACTGAGTTCCCGAGCTTATACGAAGCGGTGCAAGCAGCATATCTGCATCGGAATATACTTCACGAATATCTTCAACATCTCTTTGGATAGTTACACCATAGCTTTTTTCAAGATTCTCTGGAATATTCTTGCCAACTATAGTCAATGTTGAATTAGGATACTTGGCTCTTATTGCTGGGTATATATCTTTTAACAACCAGCTAATTGCATCACTATTCTGAAGATAGGCATAATCTCCTACATACAATAACTTTAACTTATTTATATCTATGGTTGGACTTTCGTAGCAAAAATAATCAATATCCACTCCATTTGGAATCTCGTACACTGATTTCGTAGTATGTTCGCTAATTGTAGCCTTATCAGACAGGCAAACCGCAAGTAACGCGTCGGCTTTTTTCCAACTAGACTGCTCAAACATCCTTGTTCGAAAAGCTTCCAGTTGCAGTGGAAATCTACTAGTAAAAGATTTCATCTCGAAATGCCCTTGATATATCTTCCATTCAATATTTTCTGTGCCCAAAACCTGGGTAACGTTGTAATCTCCCAAGAGATGACTTGTATAGAATGATTCCAGATGTAGTAGGTCGTAGATGCCAGTTTGTAATTCTTTATCCAGCTCTTGGCTAAGACCGGAGTGGTAGTAATGTGAGATATGCGCAGTGAGATTTGGATGCAAAATCGTATTAACTATATGCTTTAGTGAAAATACAGCTACTCGCTTGAAGAGATGAACGTTAGCACAGTATTTACGCAGTTCATCCACATAACTTAGCTGAGAGTTATCACGGTAGTAAGAAAACAATGTCACCTCATTCTCTTTAGCTAGTTCCTTTATTAAGTTATATGCACGAACTTTTCCTCCCGCATCAAGTGGATACGGTAGATCATAAGTGACAAATAGAATTTTCATTTTAGCGAAATAATAATATACCCTTCCCCTTCTTCAACAACTGTATATTTTTCAGCAAGCGTTCTAGGCTCTATATCTAATGGATCAATTGAAACATAGGCAGTTGCCCCTTTTTCTATTTTATCTTCTATTTCAAACCCTATTGGCCAACCCGCGCGATTAGTCTGATACAAAAAAGCCGTATCTCCACCGTACGGTGCTATGACTTTTGCATCGCTGGGCAATAAATTATCAACCACTTTACCCACCTCAACCATTTTCATATTATTAATCCAGTAATATGTCCGAATTTCGTGCCAAGAAAGAACTACTGACAATCCCATAATAACTATTACAAAAGCGTAAGAAACAAATCGCTCGACATAGGTTTTTTTATCTTTTATAAGATACTCAATACCTACAGCCACAGCAAAGAAAAGAGCAGGCAATATCATCACTTGATAATAGTCGTGCTTAACATTACCTGTTGCGAATACAACCAGATATATTCCAGCCCCCACTACAAACCAGAGCAATGGCTTTAGTTTTGAATTAGTTAGCATCCACAAAACTCCCATTGCTAGAGGAACAACTCCCCAGTATCCAAGTATTAATTTAGCTATTCGCTCTCCGAATAACCAGTAAAACCACGCACCTTTTAATCGGATTCCATCACCATTTAATAACCACATGTTCGCGGGAATACCTTCGGGATATGAAGCTATCCAGTTTCTCCACCAGATAAATGGAACAAACATTAAGATAGCCAAAAGATATGGCCAAATTGAAAAGATACCCCTAATACCTTTAAATCTAACCCAAGCAAAATATATCATCGGCAACATGATAAAAGCAGCTGTTGGCTTAACCAGTAGCACAAGTGCTCCAACAACCCCAGATGAAATCACTGCTACTAAGTTACTCTTCACACGAATTAAAAGGTAAATAGATAGCAATGCTAAGAAGACCGCTGTTGCTTCAGGTAAAATTACTCTACCATAATATACAGAGTACGGAAAAACTCCGTAGCCTAATGCAGACATCAGTCCTACTCGTTTATTTACCACATGGACCCCAAGAAGATAAATCAGCAGTACAGATCCAGTTGAGAAAGATATACTTATTAATCTGAGCCATACCTCAATTGACCATACACCAAACGCTTGTTTTAAGCCAACTGCTACAAACTGGTAGATAGGAAACTCCACCATTCTCCAACCCATCGGATTGTCCAGACCAGAGGATATATTAGACAAATCATCATAACGAGGATGAAGAACATCGACTCCAAACTTCTCAAAGTTTCGCGCTACAGCTGCGGTATCTGCCTGACGCCAAGAGTGCCAGTCTGCAACCGGACTATTTATTCCGCGTAATCTCAATACCACCGCCAAAATTAGAATTATTAGCAGCGCTATCCTGTATTTCATTCAACAATAACAAACTCTTTTTCAAATTTCACTATTTCATGCTTAACCAATTCTATTTTTCCATCGCGAAAGATAAATACATATGAATTACCCGCAGTATCAGCAAGTCTAAATCCCTCGCCAATTGAAGAAACTTCGTGGATTTCTAAACGTGGATCTTGCCAACTATGCCAAAAAGCATCAGCTAACCCAACTGGAAACACCCAAGCTGTACCATATCGAATTGGTCTATCTACAAAGTAAAAACGTCCTTTACTAGCAAAAGGGAAATATTTATTCTTCAAACTCAACAGAGTGTTCTGGACTATCTCACCAGCCTGAACCCAGTCCCTATTAGACTCTCCAAGCTGTCGATAATTAAAGCTAAGTGTCGCAATAAATATAAAACTTGTGACAATTATTGCAAGCAAAAAATTAACTTTTCTAAGCTGATCATAAGCCATCTTAAGAACATAGATATATACTATTGCAAAGCCAGGTGCGGCCAAATAACTATACCTTATGCTAACATTACCCAATCCTAAAAATGGCATTAGAGCAATAATGGAATATCCAATTCCAAACAAAAGTAGCTTAGGAACATACTGTCTGCGTCTAATCATCACAGTAATAAATATCAGTCCAGACATTGCAACTAGGACTGTAACAGCTATCATTGTTTTAACCTCGCTATTTAAAAGATATCTTAGGCTATTAAACCAATCACCTGCCCAGCGTGGTCCCGTCACAAACATAACTAGATACGCCAAGGCATTACCAACAACATTAACTGGTAATTTTAACCAGTTATAGTTATAGTCACCAGCTAACCCATGCGCAGAAGCAAAATATCTCGCTACTACATACGCTGGCATTAATAACAAGTTAGGTATTAAACGCCATATCTTACGACTTCCATATATTAACTCCCACAAAACTAATAATAGTGGAGCCGTAATCCCTCCCTCATAGGCCAGCATTGCAATAATATTTAAGACAAACACCAAAACACCCAGGAATATTTTATTATGTAATCTTGCCTGACTATATAGATAGGTAGACCACACCATAGTCATCACAGCTAACATATTACCCAGTGAAGAAGCCCAAAATATGGACTCTGAATTACTTGCTAGAAAAAGAAAAATAAAGGCTGGAACAAGGGCTAAGCGCCTGTTTTTTATAAGCTGATCGCTCAATAAATACACTCCTACAGTTGCAGTAAGATGAACCACTAGACTCACGAAATGATACCCCATAGGCTGCAGCCAAAAAACATTAAACATCACTAGATACAGCAATTTTTGCAATGGTCGATAAAAGAACCCATCTGCATATAAAAAGTACGCCAAACTATCCTCAAATCCATCTTCTGCTGCCCATCGTAACCACGTAAAATCATCACCTGTAAAATAATTTTTCAGAAACGGTAGAAAGGAAACTAAACCAATTGTCAAAAGTCCAACAATTAACACAGGTTTCGAGATGATTAACCTTATTAGCTCCTTTAGATAATTAAACTTACCCTTATAACTAACCACCAAAGCACCCAATCCTAACCCCATCAATATCCAGAGTGTGTATGCAATCTTTGAAGCTTCAAATACATCAATAAGAAGTGCATTAAATGCTAAGCCAATAATCCCCCCAGCTATGCCTAACGCAAAATTTCTAGAAAGCTTATGATCCACTTTTTTATAGCTACGCATAATCACTACTCCAGCGGCAAAGAAAACCCCTAGAAAAGTCAAGGTTCCTAAGATTCCTGTCTCCCCTAGCATTCGATAGTAATCATTATCTGTTGCTAGACTTATGGTAGAGAAACCACTACCAAGGATGGGATTACGACGGAAAGCATCCATTGCTCGTGGCCATTCACCTTGAAATCGCGTTGTAAATGAAATGTCATAAACTAAAGCTTTGCGTATCAAAAACCTCCCAGAAACCGTCGCCAGTTTTGCTCCACCTGTAGCCGCAAGCTCTTGAGTAGCGTATGTTTTATATGTTAATTGGCGAACTTCAATTCTCTCGCTCGGCTCATACCTACTTAATAAACCTGAACCAGCACTATTACCTCCGCCTCCACTTCCTCCTCCTCCAGGTAATCCTATAAATCCTGATCCTACCGGCAGTCTTTCTTTGGTAACTTCCTGTGATTCAGCAATAGCTATTCCTGTTTCTTTGTCTATATCCTCAACTGCGGCTATAGGTTGCCCTGTTTCCATATTAAAAGCAACATCTCTTATTCGAAATGTTTTATATAATCTCTCAGAAGAGCCAGATAGATTATTCATTAGCACAAAACTTATAATTAATATCGGTATAAGAAGTAATTTCTTTCGCATAAAGATCATGGTAGAACTAACCGCTAAAAAATATGCCGCGATTGAGACTCTAGACTCCGTAAACAGCAACACAATATACGAAAATGTAGATAATAGCGTCAGTCCTATCTTTAAACTAATTCGTTTTACAGAAAATATTGCCGCCAATATAACAGGAATAACAAGCACCATATAAGCCGCCAAATCATAGTGCCCAGCAAATGTTGCTGTAATTCGCGCAGTCGGTGGTAGATAAAGGAGCTTACCTTTAGCAAACTCTTCATTCATCGTTATTACTGCTGGAAATCCAGCGAATCTTTGTCCTACTGCATATATAATAATCGCAAAAACCGTCAAACATAATGTTATTAAATACAACTTAACATCGGATTTTGACTTTATGCTATTAAATGCAATAAAAAATACCACCATATATTCAATTCGACGCAGGTAATGCAAAACTGACAAGTTTGGGAAAACATGAGGCAAGCTTCCCAAAATAAAAAACAGAGCATATATGGTTGTTAACAATCCAGCTATCCAGTACAGAGCGATTGGCTTTGTGAGAGGAGTTTTTAGCGTTACTTTCCAACGCAAAACCTGAATACCAAATATTAAACTAGAAAGAGCAATTACAATATCATCCCAACGAATATATACCCAGGTATTCTTCAGATCTAATAAAGGAAATTTTGGATACAGTGGAATAAATGCAATCAAGAAAACCACCACCACTTTTAAGATATTGTCATCTAACCAATTTAGCCATTTTTTCATCATATTGCTTCCCGCATTGCTTGCTTATAACTTATCCGCATATTCCTATTACGCACCAACATACCAACTATTATACCTAATAATCCTTTCAACAATAACATTAGTTGAAGAACCAACAAGTTTGCACCCTTATGATGCTTCCTATAAAAATACACCAGACCCTTAAATATATTAATTACCGGAGCACGATTGCTTTTTGAGCTTGCAGCTCCATGATGAATAAACTTTGCATCGGGATAAAAGTATGTCCGGTATCCTTTTTTAGAAGCCCTATAAAGAATATCTATCTCATCCATATACATGAAAATCGATTCATCAAATCCACCGATCTTATTAAAAATATCTTTTTCTAACATTAAGCAAGCCCCAGAAACCCAATCTACTTTTTTAACCACGTCTGGTGAATATCTTGTTAATCCCCAGTGATCACCACGCAAGAATAATACACCAAACGATACAGGTAATGAATAAAATGGTCCACAGGAAGGTTGCGCTGATTTTCCACCAGTATTTAACAGTTTGCCTCCTGCAATACTAGCATCAACATTCTGATCAATAAAGCGATGAAGTTTATCTATCGCACTATCTAATACAACTATATCTGAATTAAGAAAAAGTAAATATTTACCCTTTGCCCTGCGAGCTGCTAAATTGTTTGCTTTGGAATATCCCATATTTTTTTTGCTTTCTATGAGCTTTACAGCTTTAAACTGCTTATCTACCATTGCTACGCTGTCATCGGTTGACGCATTATCCACCACGATAAGCTCAAATCTTAGATTAGAGTTTTGCAGACCGAAAAACACAGACTGGAGACATTCTTCTAGTAGCTTTACTGTATTGTAGCTTAAGATTATTATCGAAAGGTCCATTATTGAAAATTACGCGCACGTCCAAGTATGTATTGAGGGTCCACAAGTTTCCTATCACGTATATTAATAGCCGGAACACCTCCTACAACAGTAAAAGGAGCTACGTCTTTTGACACAACTGCTCCCGCGGCAACTATTGCTCCTTCTCCTATCGTCACACCTGGTAAAATAATAGCTCTGGGTCCAATAAATACATAATTTCCAATATTCACTGGTTTAAATACTGCTTTGAATTTTGGATCATCAATATCATGTTGGGACGAATAAATCATTACTTCCGCGGCAACGTCTACATGATTGCCCAGAGTGATCGGAGCCCTACCATCTAAAAATACATTATTTCCGACAATTGTGTCTTCTCCTATTGATATTCCAGCTGGCTCAAAAAAACAAGCCCACATGTGAATATTCGAGCCCTTGCCTATTTTCATACCCGAAAGTCTATAGAAGAGCTTACGGAAACTGTGAAATGGTACGTGCCCAATCCAGCGTAGAATCATAAGTTCTAGATCCAATAGAATACCATCTATCCTATTCATTCCTTTTTGTAGAACCTCACCTGAACTTAATTTATCTCCATATTTATCTTTCATATAATTAATAAAGATCCGATCTTTATATATTCCCAACTACACTTTGCAATACTTGAAGCGTCTCTCTAGCTGTGTCACTCCAATTAAACTTAGCTGCTTGTGCTTTTGCCAGCTCCCTTTGCTTATTATAAGCCGAATCAGACATAGTAAGAGCCTTCGTTATTCCGGAGGCTATATCTGATGAATCCTCTGGATTAACTAAAATACCCGCCTCACCAACAATCTCCGGCAAACTAGAGACATTTGAAACTACAGCTGGCGTACCATAACTCATCGCCTCAAGAGGTGGTAACCCAAATCCCTCATACAGACTTACTAAAGTAATTAGCTTGGCTTCTTGATAGAAGCTTGAAAGTTCTTCGTCCGGCACAAATCCTGTAAAAATAACTCTATCTTCCAGTCCTAGCTCATTTACTTTTGTAAATATCTCGTCAAACAACCAACCTTTTTTTCCAACTATAACTAACTGCAACGTCTTATTTTCCAACAGACCAAATGCCTCTATTAAGCGAACTAAATTCTTGCGTGGCTGAAGCGTGCCAACATACAGAATAAAGTTGGGCTTAATTCCATATTTAGCTAAAATCTTATTCGTTAGTATATTTTTATTCATTACAATCCCCGGATAAGTAACCACTACTTTTGTCGGATCAACATTATAGAACTTAATTATATCAGCTCTTGCTGCTTTACTGATAGTCAAAACCATAGCTGCGTTATTTATTGAATATTTGCTCCAACTCGTCAATTGATATAGATCTCTTTTCTTAAACATTTCTGGATAGTGTAGATACGAAGTGTCCATGATCGATACAATACTTGGGACGGGGCAAAAACGCGGAGCATAATGTGTTGGTGTCCAGAATATATCTGGTCTATTTTTGTCTAAAAATAGATCAATTGGTAGACCTATTTGTGTCCAAAACGCTCGAGGACCAACAATTTTATATTCCCACCCATCTTTCTCTTTAGGCATATGGCCTCTCGGTTTATCTTTTAAATAAATTTGGAGTTTGATATTTGGTATTTGAAAATTGTAGAACTGCCATAGCAGTTCCATCGCATACCTACCAATTCCTACCCTTGTGTCTTGATTAGCCTCATTACCATCAACACCTATTAACATCATAGTTTCCCTCCAGGATAAACAACTTTTACACCTGATTCACTAATACCTAACATTTCAACTAAGTCTTGTTTAGTTGCCTTACTATCGCAAATTATCATGCTACAGAGTTTTTTTACTTTATCTAGTCTTCGTTTATGAACATTTACTATTAAAGGGTGGTGCTCTTGGGGGAACTTTAATGGAGAAAGATCATGTACTACTGTTACTAGTTTAGCCAAGCGAGAGCTCGGCTGCGTCCAGTCACTGGAAATAAAGACGTCTACTTTTCCTATAAACCATTCAATCGGAAATATGCCCAAACGATTCCAGAGTATATCTAATAAAGTAGGTGGAAGATAAAACCTCTTGATGCTTACGTTTTCATTCTGGATCTTAGCTATAGAATCTGGTAGTTTTCTTCTTAAGCTTGAAAAAAACAACACATACTCATTCTTCGTATCGTTCTTTACAAGATTAACTATTAATCTTTTAGTGTATTCACCTACTCCCGTACCAGAATACACAACTTGTGAAATATCTACTCCTATTCGCATATCTAATTCAATTTTAGCTTAAACAGTGCTAAAATACACTTTATGTTGCTTTTGCTCTTAACACTAAGTGTATTATTGTTCCCCGAGCATGCTCACGCATACCTCGATCCTGGTACGGGTAGCTATGTCTTTCAGATCCTTATAGCTTCAATAATAGGTGGGGCTGTTGTCTTTAAATCTGGCTGGAGCAAAATAGTTGAGCTCTTTAAACGTAAACCAAAATCCAGTGCTGATGAAAAAAACAACTAAGCTTCCAGGCTCATTTCGTGATCCATCCGGCTTCATTTTTCTCGAAGGCCGCGCGATCTACAGACAAATAAATAAGTCGTATAAGAGTAATTATGACAAGCTCATATCAAGTGGTCTATATAAAGACCTCTTAGAAAAGAGTTTATTAATCCCACACAGAGAATCAACTAAAAAATCAACTGAGCCAGCTTTGTCATACAAGGTAATTAAGCCAGACATGATACCTTTTATCTCATATGCATACGAATGGAGTTTTTCTCAACTTAAAGTTGCTGCGCTTGCCACGCTAGATATCTCTCTAATAGCTTTAAAACATAACATGATCCTAAAAGATGCTAGTGCATTTAATATACAGTTTATTAAAAATAAAGCTATATTAATAGATACTCTGTCTTTCCAAGAATATGAGAATAAAGAGCCTTGGGTGGCTTACAAACAGTTCTGCCAACACTTTCTTGCTCCACTAGCTCTCATGTCATATGCAGATATTCGCACCCGGGAGCTCCTACGAACAAATATAGACGGAATTCCGTTGGATTTAGCTTCTAAACTATTACCTAAAAAGTCGTGGTTAAATTTTGGAATAGCAACCCACATCCATCTTCATGCACAAAGTCAGAAACGTTATGCTGACAAACACGAAACTGTAAAAACCAACCCAAGAGGAATTTCAAAAACTCAGTTAACAAATATATTAATCAATCTAAAATCAACCATAGAAAGCTTAAATTGGAATATCGCCAAGACAGAATGGGGAGACTACTACAACCAAACCAACTATTCTGGTAAAGCTTTTACACATAAACAAAAGCTAGTTAAAGACATTACTAAAAAGATTAAGCCTAAACAGATCTGGGATTTAGGAGCAAATACCGGAGAATTTAGCATAACCACTGCACCTTACACAAAAAATGTCATCGCCTTTGACATTGACCCTCTAGCAGTTGAACGCAATTATCTTAAGCTTAATAATATAAAGATTAATAATATTCTTCCTTTGATCCAGGACCTAACAAATCCATCTCCTGCGCTCGGTTGGCAAAACTGTGAGCGTATGTCTCTTATTGAGCGTGGACCAGTCGATCTGGTTCTGGCATTGGCATTAATCCATCACCTAGCTATTTCCAACAACTTACCCTTGAGCAGTATTGCAGAGTATCTGCATAGCATTACAGCTAATTTGGTTATTGAGTTTGTTCCCAAAACAGATTCCCAAGTTCAGAAAATGCTAGCAAGTCGCAAAGATATTTTTGACAAGTATACTCAAGTCCAGTTTGAACAAGAGTTTGATGAATATTTCATCACAAAATCCAAACACAAAATTACTGGTTCCAAACGAACGCTATACTGGCTGAAATCTAGATGATATCTATGTCAAAAAAATTAGTACTACTCAACCCTGTCATTTTCGCTATATATTCAGTTCTTTTTCTCTATGCCCACAATATAGCAGAGACTCCAATTAATATGGTATATAAACCCCTAGCATATTCAGTTTTAGCAACCGTTTCCACTACATTAATATTAATAATGGTTATCCGAAACAAGGCTAAAACAGCCTTTATTGCAAGTATATTTATTTTAATCTTTTTTACCCACGGACATTTGGTACAGCTATTTCCACCAGAATTTAATATAGATCTTGGAATATTAAAAGTTGGCCCAGATAAGCTTCTTTTTGTATCAGAGTTATTTCTCATAAGCTTAGGTATACAAAATGCGAGACTTGGTCGTTCCTTTCACAAAGTGAAAGGTGGGACCTTTGTCGAGAAATTTAATCAGCTATTTTTTATAATGAGCATTGTTCTCCTACTTTCATCTGCCTTCACCATTATCTCCCACAAACCAAGCTCTAATGCCAATCAAGCTTCCAATCCCAAAGCTAGCTTTGGGATTTTAAGAAGCGCTGTTAAACCAGACATATACTACCTCATCTTCGACCGCTACGCTGCCAACTCTACTCTACTATCAGAACTAGATTATGATAACGCAGAGTTTACTAACTACCTAAATAACGCAGGCTTTTATGTCACAGATAAAAGTGTTGCAAATTACCCTAAAACATTCCAGTCACTCGCTTCTTCATTAAACATGACCTATCTTAACCATCTTACCGATCAATATGGGAAAGAGTCGGAGGACCAAACACTCATTAACAGTATGCTGAATAAACATCAAGTTGGACTAGCACTGAAGGAACTAGGATATACCTATTATCACCTTGGGTCGTGGTGGTTTCCTACAGCTGACAATACTCTAGCAGACGAAGTATATAGTTGGAGCTTTCTAGGGCTTGATCAGTTCTCCAGAGAGTTCTTGCAGACCACACTAGCCTTACCAGTGCTTGCCAAAATGCAGGCTGTTGAATTCGGTGAAGAAAACTATCTTCGGGTTGAGCAGAAGTTAAGGATTCCAGCTAAAGTTAAGAGGTTAGAGCAGATCACTAAAACAAAGTCTGGTCCTAAGTTTGTGTTTGTCCATATGCTACTTCCCCATGGACCATATATTTATGACAGGGAAGGTAACCATATAACTGAAAGTGATGTAAATAGCCAAAGTGATTCAGACAGTTATCTGGATCAATTAATCTATACCAACAAAGTTATCCAAGATATTGTAGATAACATTCTGCTTAATTCAGAATCTGAACCAATCATTATTGTTCAGTCAGACGAAGGCCCCTGTGGCATTATTCCAGAATTAGCAGAAGACGATGGCTGGGGTCACTGCGGTGAAGATATGGATTGGAGAACGCTCAGTGATAACGCACTTAGAGTTAAAATGCGTATCCTAAATGCCTATTATCTACCCAATATGAACATGCAAGAGATACTGTATCCCAGCATATCTCCAGTTAACTCTTTTAGAGTAATTTTTAATCAATATTTCAACACTAATCTGGAATTATTACCTGATAACAACTATATAACATCTGACCTTGAACATCCTTATGATTTTATAGACGTTACAGATAAAGTAAAGTATTAAGCGAAATAAGGCTAAGCCTTAAATTGAGCATGAAAACAAAAATTGCAATAATCGGAGGAGGCATGTCAGGATTAAGCACAACCTATTATCTCTCACAAAACCCCGAATACCAGATAGATCTATACGAAAAAAATGCTAATTTTGGTGGACTACTGGGATTGCTTACAGTAAATGGAGTAGGTTTTGAAGGCTACTATCATCACCTATTTAAATCTGACAAAGATATTATTGGCCTTATTCACGAACTAAATATTGATCATAAGCTACTTTATTTACCAAGTTCAGTAGGTATCCACTACAACAGTAAAATCTACTCTTTCTCCACACCAAAAGACTTACTTCATTTCTCTCCTCTACCCCTTATTGACCGAATTAGACTGGGGTTTGTGGCAATATATCTACAAAAATTTGTTACTGATAAAAATTGGAAAAAGCTAGCACAGTTGTCAGCTGGCAACTGGATTCTCAAATACGCGGGCCGAAGGGCATATAAGATAATCTGGGAACCACTTTTAAAGGGAAAGTTTGGAGAACACGCAGACAGCATATCCATGGCTTGGCTCTGGTCAAGGCTATATCTTCGAAGCAAATCCAGAAACGGCGCTAATGAGGAGCTGGTCTATCTTGATGGAGGATTTAAATTATTAATTGATAAGCTATTAGAGAAGCTTAGGAATAAGCAGGTAAATCTCTATACCAATTCAGACATTGTTGAAATTAAACCTTCAAGCAAACAGGGTTTGACCCTGCAAGTTCAAAAAGGTCAAACCTTGCAATATGACAAAATTATTGTCACAACCCCAAATCCAGTCTTTGCCAAGCTTTGCCCATCTTTACCAGCAGAATATACAGAAAAACTGGCTAAGGTTAAGTATCGTGGGGCAATGGTGGCCATCTTGCAACTAAAAAAACAATTTATGAAAGATATCTATTGGCTAAACGTTAACGATCCAAATTCACATATTCTGGCTGTAGTTGAACATACTAATTTTGTATCACCAAATAAATATAGTGGAGCTCACTTGCTTTATGCTGGTGCCTACCCAGCCCAGACGGACGAGTTAATGACCATGAATAAAACAGACTTATTTGAGCTAATTGTTAAAGAACTAAAGAAAATTAATCCCAAATTTAACAAGTCCTTTGTAGATGCACATTGGATATTTAGAGATAAGTTTGCTCAACCCATCGTAGACACAAATTATCATAACTATATCCCACCTGTTAAAACCGGTATAGATAATCTCTATTTAGTAAACATGGCTCAAGTTTATCCGGAAGACAGAGGCACCAACCAAGCAGTCAGAGATGGAAAATCAATTGCAGACAAAATCATCTTTGGTGAATACTAATTTTCTGCAAGTTTTGTCCTTGCAGAAAATTCACACAAGCTATTTATATACACTAGAACGATGACCCGCTGTTAGAATATGGATTGTCTTATCTAGGTCATTAATTGTATATATTATTCTATATACTCCTACCTTATAAGAAAATTTTCCAGTCAACTCTCGCGTTAGGGGCTTGCCTGATCTGGGATTTTCTTGAAGCTCAACAAGTATTTCTACTATTGCTTGCTGGTATTTCTTTTTAATCTTTTTGAGTTCTTTTCTAGCTTGAGAAGTAATAAGTATTCTATACATCTTACTTAAAAAACAAGTTTCAATTCTTTTCTCAGCTGTTCAAGAGAATAAATCCGTCCTTTATCTACATCTTTCTCACCCTTCTTTATAGCTTTTGTAAGTTCCAAATCAGATAGAATTTCATTTGTTTCTTTCCAAGATTCGTACTCTGCCGAAGATATCACAACCGCCGCAGGGGTTCCATTAACTGTAATTACATACTCATCTAGCTTCCTCTTGACATTATCCACAAGGCTCGTCAATTCTTCCCTTGCTTGTGTTATGGGTATTGTTATTGTCATGTCTTCATTTTACATAATTCTGTACAGATTGTCAACAATCGCTCCCCCGGATAGATTCAAACCTTGTTAATTCTGGCGCAAATCAGGGCTACTTGCGGACAGAGAAATAGACAATAACAAACATACTAATCCCACAATAGCACTCAGGCGTGGACGCCAAAGAGTTGCTAAGATTAAAGACAGAAACATATTTGTTTTAAAACCCGGTTTTAAAACAAAAAAACCGGTATAGATAATCTCTATTTAGTAAATATGGCTCAAGTTTATCCAGAAGACCGAGGAACCAACCAAGCAGTCAGAGATGGGAAAAATATAGCTGATCTAATCTCAAGGGGCTACTGAAGGGGTGAAAAAACTACCAGTCTATATGTGGAAAAAGATTACTTAAACTTTCGGGATCAATAAACTTTTGTATTTCCCCTTTCCATGCACGATGCTCGTCCTTTTGGCACCTACCACAGCCACAGCCAACAGCCCTATTGCGGTACGCAGCAACTATTTCCCTGGATTCAGATAAATCGTCACCGTAGACATACCAAAACATTTCCTCTGCAACATCGTGTGCTTGCATTAACGCTCCATCATAAACAACCATACCTGGTCTAGCTTCTGACATATACAAAGAGTATACAAAACAAAGCCTATTTGTCAAACACTATGGGTTGCTATTCTGTTTCAACCCACCCACATTAAAAGGGGCTGTAAATAAGTGTAAACATAAATATTACACTAGTCTATTTTATTTAATAGCTTCCTTGAGCACAACCAAATCTTTACTTACAGTATCCCAAACCAAGTCAATATCCACCTCGTCATAGTCGTGAATTAGGACATCTCTCATCCCTGCCATATTCTTCCAGGGAACATTAGGAAACTGGCTTTTATAATCTTCTTCTAGTCTCTTTGTAGCTTCACCTATAACTTCTAGTCGTCTAATAACAGCATCTTGCTTTTCAATATTCTCTAGAAAAGACTTTTTATCATATTTAATTTCAGTTAAATATTTTTCAATCTGAACAATTGAATCTAAAATATTCTCAATGTATGGAGTAGCTATTTTCATCACGCTTGAAATAATACAGTTTCGTCTTTTAAGATATACTCCTTTATTGATGGTTTTATTGTTTTATACTGAACTAGATCTACTTTCATCCCTAGTCTATCCTGTAAATCCAGCCTTAATCCAGAATAATCAATTAAACCCATAGATCTACCTAATTCAACAAGAATGTCAATATCACTATCATCTCTATTATCACCACGAGCATACGAGCCAAAAACTGCTGCTTTCTTAACCCCATAATGAGAAAAAATATCTTTTGTATTGTTATATAAATCAGATCTCTGCATTATTGTAGATATTATAGCACGTGAGGTATGCTATTGAGCTCTGCAATGCCCCAGTTAACTTACGCTATCCTCGCTTAGATTAGTCCTGCCAAGTTCAAATAACTTGTCCGCCTACGCGTAACCCTTCTGACTCCAAAGCAATTCAGGGCTACTTGCGGGGTGTACTAATAAATAGCTGTAACAAAACAGCGTGAAGAATAAATGCGCCGGCATAATAAGTCAACCTCTGTGCTGTAAAAAATGTCCAAGTAGCAAACAAAGGAATAGATAATCCAAAACAAGCTAATCCAACAACAACACAAAGGCGAGGTTTCCTCATAACCAAAACTACCAATAAAACCGCAATAAAACCAATATCCTGTATTTTCATTTAAGCTGGGTGTACATAATTATATGTCAAATAAACATTTCCCAGGATGAATAAATAAAACCAGATACTAACTAAATAGCTATAAACACGCTTATTTTGTAGCATCATCGCTCCAATAACTGGTAAAAACATAATCACCATGAACAGTCTAAATTGAGAAGGAGCCAATCCAAAATTAGGCTCAAATATTAACTTCATCTGTGACAACCCTACAAACAGTAACATCGCTAATGGATACCAATTAAACTTGCGCTGACTCTCAACCAATAGCGCCGCAGTTAATATAGACATTAAAGGAAACAAGGGTATCATATACCAGCCAGATATAATATCTTGTGAAGCACTAACTATAAGTAATAGAAAGTATGTCATAGCAGGAACAATAATTATTTTATGTTTTGTATATTTAATTAAAGCTGTAAATATACTTAGTAAGCCCAAGAAGTACCACCCATCATAATACTCCTTATTGACAATAATTGGTTTAAACAGAAGTATCAGGAGATTATCAGGACCTATATTTCTAGTAGATTGAATGAATATTATCTCCTTAAACAATCCCCAGTCAAAGTAAGCACCATATAATACATAACCAAATCCAAATAGGAGGGTCGTTGATACTAGTAGAAGCGTCAATCTTAAGCTTTGCTTTCTTTCAATAAAAAGATACAGCAAGGATATAAAGACTATTACCCCTAGCTCTTTAGTCCAGATAGCAAGACCCGAGAGAGTACCCAATAATAATACGATTGGTACACGAAGTTTGTCCTTAAATAGTATATATAAGTACAAAGCTAGTAGAAATAATGGAGTTAAAAGATTCTCAGCAAATGCCACACGCGCATTCATTACAATAATAGTAGTAGTTATATTTATTAAGAGAGCCCATAACCCAGTCTTATAGCCATATAGTTTTTTGCCTATTAAAAATACTAGCGTTGAAGTAACCATAAATAAAAATATGGGTGCTAAACGAATTGTAGAAAGATTAATCTGATAAAACTCCCGCTCACCATTTAAAAGTGCCACTGATGCCACTAAGAGTCCATTAAGCGGTGGATGATCAAAATATGGATATACTACTGGAAAGTAGGCATTATTAATCGTTAATGAGTACTTGTTCTTGTATGCCGAAAAATGAGACCATGACGTTGGAACACCGTCTTTAATCAGACTCAAACCTAGAAATGAATAGGTGTACTCATCAGCACTAGCACCTCTTTGTGGATACTTTGCATAGTTATGTAAGATAAAGCCTAACCCTAAAGATAGGATAACTGCTACCACTAATATTTTAGCCCTTATCTTAAACATTATTTATCTGCTTTAATTTCAAATATATCTATATTCTCTATTTGGCTATGCTCAAGCCACGATAACTGCCCAAGCTCCTCTATGAGTTCAGCTCTAAGAGCTGGAACATACTTATGATCCTCAATAAACAGTTCCTCGCGATTATCGTAAGGAACAATAATATACTTAACCTTTTTATTTAGAAGTTCACTTCTAGAAAGCTCAGCTGACGATGAAGCTTCAATTGCCGGATGATTCTTGGATACAAATCCAAATCTCTGCCTACCAGGAATCCATAGTGTTTTAAAATCACCATCTTGCTCATAAATAAAATCCTTTAATTCAATATACTCACCTGGCACCGCCTTTGGCTCAAATGTACCCGTAAGCTGACCTAGCCAAACTGGTCTTATTAAAATTACCCAATAAACAATAAATAACCACACAACCCATTTAACCTTGAAACTATTAAGCACATATGGAATAAGGACAGAGTAGCTTAAAGCAATTAATAGATACCATTTAGTAGGATCTCTAAACATCACAAATCCAGGAACATGTTCAAATAGCCACAAATAGACCATACCAAAGGGTTCATTTGCACCTTTAGCCAAAAATGAACCAACTAACCCTAGTAAAGCAAAAAATAATATTTTAGGCTTTTTTGAGAACAAAAGACTGGAAAATGCCAAAATTGGCAGCAACATAAACTCAGGCCTTTGGAATCCCACTTTTCCAAATATATTGTCAGGCCAATTTGGATGAAAAAGTGAAATTGCATTTTCAAACTTTGCAAAACTAAAAAACTCTACCATTTCTCCACCTGTGTATATATCTCCATATTCCCCCGTACCAGACATAATTATAGGAACTATCCAAAATAGATTCAAAATAAATGCAATAATCAAAGGAATAATAATGAGCCTCACTTTTTTCCAGTCTGTTACTAGATAATACAAAACCACCCCAAACAAAGTTATATATGCCATTCGAGGATCAAACATTAACTGTAAAGAAACAAATAACCCTCCTAATAACCCTTTCCTACCTCTTACAAACCAATCCAACACCAAAGGCGCCAGTGCATATCCAAAAGCTACCCCCATCTGTCCCCCTCCAACCACCATTAATATATATGTGCTGGTTGTATAAACCAATACCCCCAACCATGATTTAGTTAAACGATAACTTGAATAGACACAAAGCAGTACAAAAGGTACAAACCATATAACCCTCTCAACCACTTCCCATGATAATCCCAGTACTTGCACAAAAAGTTTAGCTGGAATCTGATAATATAATCCAAGCCACAAAAATCTAATTTCTGGAAACCATGAAAATTCTCCAATATTTTCTAAATACAGATAAGGCCAATCCCCAGCAGATAAAGTTCCCAATCGAAACCAAACTCTATACACAGCAAAAACAACAACCAAAACTAAACCTAATTTCAACTTATTAAGCAACACTATTTATTAGATTGAATCATCTCTTGATAGCTATATTTCACAATAACTCCTACCAAAGATATATATAAAAAAACACCTAATATTTCTGAAAAACCAACTCCAAATACTGTATCTATTAGCAATAGAGCAGAAAAAAAGATTAATAAATACAGCATATATGTAACGCTTAGAAGAGAAATAATAATTAAATATAGTCCATATATAAATGAAGTATATGTAATCACTGCCTCAGAAATACTGCTAATTAGTATAAGTAGAAAAAGCACTGGTATTATTAACCACAGACTCGCTCCAACTAATAAACGAAAAAACACACCCAATATAACCAATGGAATCATAGTCATAATATCTATTTTTATGAATAAATTTGCATAAGGAACTTTGCTCAAAACTGCTATGACTACTAGCACAATCATCAATGTATAACCAAATTTAAGATCCATCTTTGTACTAGCTTCAGATACCCGATTTATAAGGTTTTTAATCATTCTTTTTAACAAATTTTTTGTAACAAATATATGCACCAGAGCTAACCGCAAAAAATAAACTGATAACTGCACTTACAGTAAATCTTCGCTGACTAGCGTGCCTTACCTCTAGTTTATAATCTCCATCTTTCTGAATCAACCAACTATTAGCATAATAATCAGATTCAAAGTGGTTCTGCACCTTGCTAGTCTCACCACTACCATCCGTTATTAAGAGCTCCCAATCTGGGTCAAATCTTTCATTTAATGTAACTACTGTTACATCTCCATTATCACCTATAACATTCACATTGTAATGAGTTGGATTAATTTTTGTGTAATCAACAACTAGTTTATGCACTATAACCTGTTGGTCCAACTCTCGCATATATACAACTGGAAAATATATTTGCGTTGTGTGAGGAAGAATAGATAGGCTATCTTCTTGTGTGTTGCCACAAAAAACAAATTCTCTTTTTCCCATTGCTTCAACGTCATAAAATCGAAGATCTTCAGTTGTGTCAGATACATCTTCTTGATACTCAAAAGTACTAAGATTAGTCACGCCACCTTCTATTGCATCGTTTATTTCATAGAAAATATATTCCTCACCTTGTGCGATAGGATTCTTAAACCTCATTTTAAATGAACCAAAACCAATTGGATCATCATTGACTAATTTTGCCCCATAGCAACTTTTGTCTGGATAAAGGCTTGAATCTGTCTCTGCCCATTTTAAAATATCAATATCTTCATTATTTATCCTAATCTCTAACCTATGTTCGCCCTTGTCTAAGGGTAGATCACCCATATCTATCCAAGAATCATTATTTATCTCTACCAATAAAGATTCACTTTTATCTATAACCAATTCGACAGTGGTACCTACTTTACCTAAATTAGAATCATATTTTAAGCTAAAACCATAAAGTCCTGAACGCGGTACTTGAAATATAAATAACTTGTCCTTTTCAATGTTTCCTCCAAATTTATAACTTTCAATATTTAATAGATCTTGTTGAAACTCTTGAAGTAACATCAAGTATCTACTCTTCATGCTACTACTTGCCCTTTGTATAGCTTCATTCTTAAACTGATTTCTTAAATATTGAAGTTCTTTATCTATATACATTGATGCTTTTATAGCTAACGTTAGTTTTTCCTCAGTATTTTCTATCTTTTCTATCTCAGCAATCAAAATATCGGTCTGACTAATAATATCATCCATTGTCTTGGTAAGTACCTGTTCATCTTTGACATCAAGCTCATACATCTTTATTAATCTGGCTACTCTTTTATTACTTATTCCCAAAAGTGTGGTTATTTTATCTACACCAACAACAGAGCTAATTTGCTTATTTTCTCTATACTGAATTATCTTAAAAAGAGGAGAGTTCGGTAAAATCCGTGAAGCAGTAAAATCTACATGCATGATATTTCTCTCAACCTCACACAGTCGACAATTAAGAAATGAGCTATAACTAGCTTCTTTATACATGTCCTGCGTAACACTATCAGCTATTATCGAGTTAAGCGAATATCTATAAGGAGTACCCAGTAAATTATGTAGATTAGTAATATCCGAACTAATCACTTCAATTGGCTTATAAACTGAAACAACACCATTAGAATAATTGACGGGCATGGTATACAGTGTCCATTCACCAAATGTTAGACTGGTTATATTAGGATAAAAACTTTTTATCTGGGCTTCATATTCATCCGGACTAATCGATCTCGACCATTCCAATTTATAATTAAAATCATTACGCACAAGCAGGTATTTAATGCTTGCTAACCTAGCTAATTGCTCAAAATATTGCTTGTCTCCAATAAGTAAACTACGATATATTTCATTTATTATTGTGCGAGACTGCCGATCAAGTAGCTGGTCGTTCATTATCACCGGCTTATTAGTAAAGTACCTTGTTAAAGGATATAGACTAAAAAATCCCCAGTTATAAACATCCGCTTGGGTTGAGCTGCTTAAATTAGGAATAGCCAACACTCTGTTATCCCCAGTGTCAGCTCTATTTATATAATCAGCAAAATCAAACACATATTCAGGCACCTTGAGCCTAGTACGCAAGTCATCTCTCCAATTAAATTGTTTCGTTTGTACAAACGGAAAATGATAAAGAACTACCAAACTCACAACGGCCACAGTCATAATTAAATGCATTTTAGGTTTAAATCTGTCTATAAAAAAACCAATTGTAATTCCAGCAATAATGGAAAACGAAAAGAATATTGTAGGTGCAAATTTATAATACGGGGTACGAAATATCAAAAAACCTGGTATATATCTCATCATAGCCTTGTACACAAAACCCAATGGCGCATGTGTACCGGCCGACAGAACAAAACCAATAATGAATAACCAATAGAGGTACAATACAAAAGGTCTGTGTTTTTTTGCTATAGACCATGTTTTCCATGTATATAAGGGTAGAATCAAAATTACGAGCGGAACAAAACTTGCCAATATTAGCACTGGAGTCATTAAATAGTTAGAAGCATAAGAATGCTGAGCATTGTCATACCACTCCGAAACACCCTGCAATCTAAATAAGTTATTATAGCTTGTATTCTTGCTTATAACACCCGCCCACTCAATTAACCCTTCCACACCGCCCACACTAGCAACACCGTCAATTACAGCCTTTGAAAGCTCAAAAAACACAGGCAACAACATATACATATTTGCCAAAACAGCCAAAATTAAAGTTCCTAAAATTAATAGCAAAAACCGAAAAGCTGTAGATAGTGAACCTTTAAGGCAATCATGCAGCGAGAAGAAAAGCACAAATACGACAATAGTGGTAATTAAACCTCCATACAATGGAATGCCAAACAAGCCACCAGCATTAAATATAAACAAGATTAAGCCATTTAGTAACGATCCGGTCAATATAGATAACCGCTTACGATAGACCTCATAAAATACCAGCAGAAGCAAAGGTAAAGCTGTGTACGCTGAAAATTTAGCTACCTCAGCAATAAACCAAGCTTGTAATATATAAAAATTAATCACATATAATACTGCTGCTATTGTTGCTACAACCCAATTTCCAAGACCTGTTCTTCGAACAAATAAGTACATCGATAGTGACATTGCCAACATCCAAAAAATATATGTAAATCTTTGTGCAACGGTAATCGAAAATCCAAGCATCGCTGGTAATGCCTCCAGCAAATGCATAGGTATTGTTCCCATGAAGCGCGTTTGATCAAGTCCAAAACCTTCATTTGATATCCATGTAAATAACCTACCGTGTAAAAATACTTGAGGCACAAGAGGAAATACATTATCGTGCCCATCTAGCAAATAACCGCCACTAACCCAAATTAAAGGAATCATGCTTATAGCAATGAGAATAGCGAGCCCTAAAATATCTTGCTTACGACCCTTTAACCACTTCATCCTACCAACCCAACAAGTTGCTGTTTGTAACTAATAAGCCACTTATATGTATCCTCGATAATGTTTTGTATGGATTTATTTGGCTTCCAACCCGTAGTCTTAGTTATTTCTGAATTATCTGTGTAATATAGCGGAATATCGCCAAGTCTTGCTTTGTCATTCTTTCCAATTTTAATTGTATTACCTGTAACTTCCTGACAATAATCAGTTAACTCTAACAAAGAAATACTGTTTTCAACTCCGCCTCCAGCATTATATATTTTACTTGTAAGTACAGCTGGATGTTCCAGCTGATATCTTAATAAGACAACAACATCATCAACGTGCACAATATCTCTAACCTGTTTGCCTAGTCCACCATATCCGATATAAGATAGTTCTCCACCAAAACTGTGCTTAGCTAACCAATGTGCAACTATTCCCTGATCAACCTTGCCAAACTGCCATGGACCAGCTATCATTCCATAGCGAATAATGGATGCATTTACACCATATACCTCCCTATATTCTTCAAGAATAAGCTCAGCAGATAACTTACTAGCACCATAAAAAGTCCTTTTTCCTGGAAGAGGAAATTTCTCACTAATACCGTCTACAGACACACCTGCCATTTCTATATTCTCAGGGATTTTATATCTTGACTCAGTCTCTTCATATTTTATATTTTCAAGAACACTATATGGATATACTCTACTTGTAGATATAAATATGACATCACTTGAGCATTTCCTTGCTACTTCATAACAATTAATTGCACCAATCAAATTTGTTGACAAAACATAGCTTGGACTTGATGTCACTCCAGCCTGTGCAGAAGGTTCTGCTGAACACTCAATAATCAGATCTGGATCTATTCCTGACAAGTCTTCCTGGTTTCGTACATCCCCTCGTATAAAATCAACTCCAGCATCCGCTAGACGCCCCACATTTAATTCTGATCCTCTCCTCCTCAAATTATCCAAGGCTAGAATATGAATACCTGCATACTCTTTCTTAAGAGCAAGACAAATGTTAGAGCCTACAAATCCCGCACCCCCAGTGATCAATACTTTCTTATACTTCATTTCTTATAAACGTTACATAGCTCTTCAATTATTCTGTCAATTCCATATTTATATTCCCACTTAGGATAATGCTTTTGAAATTTTGATACATCTGAAACATACCAAATATGATCTCCTATCCTATTTTCATCGATATAAACAACTTTAGCCTTTTTACCTAGCCGTTTTTCTATTTTCTCTATAGCCTCTAACATGGAAACATTTGAGTGCCTAGATCCGCCCATATTATACACTTCTCCTTTTCGAGGGTTTTGAACAACATGATAAAAAGCATTTACCAAGTCATATGAATGGATATTGTCTCGCACCTGTTTCCCTTTATACCCAAATATTTTATATTCTAACCCGATTGCAATACATTTAACTAAGTAAGCTAAAAACCCATGCAACTGAGTACCACTATGAGCAGGACCAGTTAAACATCCACCTCTAAAGATAGCCGTATTGAGACCAAAATATTTACCATATTCCTGAACCAAAATATCCGCGGCAATCTTGGATGCACCAAAGATACTATGTACAGAATTGTCTATACTCATTGATTCATCTATTCCTTGATAAAACCTATGATCTTTAGGCAACTCATAACGAGTTTCTAATTCTACAAAAGGAAGTGAATTTGGACGGTCACCATATACTTTATTCGTTGACGTGAAAATAAAGACACCGTCAGGAGCATATTTGCGAAAATTTTCAAGCAAAATCAATGTCCCATTAGCATTTATCGTAAAATCTGTCAGAGGCTCCTTAGCTGCCCAATCATGTGATGGCTGAGCGGCAGTATGTATAACAACGTCAAACTTATTCTGTCTAAATACCTTCTCTATCTTTTTTTCATCTCTGATGTCTATACTCAGATGCTTATAGTTTAGATGGCTTTCTTCAAGCTTTTTTCTATTCCAATCGGTACTCGCTTCCTTACCAAAAAAATAAGCCCTCATATCGTTATCAATACCAAAGATTTCATAATTCTTTCTACTGAAAAATCGCACTGCTTCAGAACCAATAAGACCCGCCGAACCAGTTATTAATGCTTTTTTTGTCATGAATTATTAATACTTTTTACTGCAAAAAGCTGATATGAAAACTTAGGAAAGTTATATAAAAATAACTGTGTAATACTTGCAACTACTCCCCAAAAAAACCAAGGTCTGTATTTTAAAGTTGCACATTCACCACGTAAATATCTTAACCCTCTGATTCCCTTAACATTGTAACCTCGTTTTTGAAAATCATCAACACTCCAGCCAGATCTGTGAACTTGGTAAGGGTTTCCTCCGTATGGTTCTTGATCATAATAGCCATTAGGTGTCATTATAATAACTTTTTTTGTCGCAATTTTTTCTACTTTCTCAAGTAATTTTATTCCCTCTTTTTTATCAAGATGCTCAATCAAATCCAACGCTATAACCACATCAAACGACTTTGGTTTAACCTTCTCATTAATTTTGGTCACATCACATTGGATATATTTATCATGTATTTTCTTGAGCTTACTTATTTCTATGCTTTTCGTAAATAAATCTACTCCAACAGATGTATAATTTCCAGCAACCTCTGACAGCGGTGAGTCTGCGCCACAGCCCAGATCAAGTACAGTTTCTATTCCCTCCAGTTCCCGCTCTATCGCCAAATAATAAGGCTTATCACCTAACTTCACTAGTACCTGCTTAATACTCATGGGATGATTTTAACTTTATCTCAAAGTATTGTAAACTACCTTATATGTTAAAGAGCCTTTTAATTGGAACTTTTGCCCTCTGGGAAAACAACGAGCGCACAGCAATCAACGGAATGATTGAACCAATGTTAAGCTTTTTTAAACCGCAAGTTAAACACATAGACCTAATTGACGGACCCCATCCCGGATCATCAACAGTAATTACAAAATATGAAACTTACTCTTCAGACAAAAAAATGGTAAATCGCGTGTCAGTTATTAGTATCCTCATGTATCCACTGTTAATGTTACAAAACACAATATCTACCCAAGTGTTTTTTAAGATTCGTGACATTTTTGCTACTCTTGAGCTTGCTATAAGATCAAAGAAAAATTTTGAACTATTCATAGGAATGGAGTCTATCTATACACTAGCTGGTATTATTCTTCGTAAAATGGGTAAAGTTAATAAGGTAGTATATTATGTCTCTGACTATTCCCCTAACAGATATGGCAGCTCACTTTTTAACAGCCTTTACCTATGGCTTGATAGAATGTGTTGCTATCATACGAATTATATATGGGATGTATCACCTGCAATGCATCCCGCTAGGATTAAAGCCGGGCTTAAGCCAAGTAAATCCGCACCTGTCATCCTTGTTCCAAATGCGCTATTCAAGGAACAGATATCTCCATTACCACTTTCAAAAAAGATACCTTTGTCACTCGTATATGCAGGAACATTAACAAAATCCAATGGTCCCGATCTTGCAGTAGAAGCAATGCATTATGTACTAGAAAAATTCCCAAAAAGCTCTTTACACATATTTGGAAGCAATGGCGCCGATCAAGCAAGAATTAAAAGTCTTATCCAAAAGTATTCCCTAGACAAGTCCGTTGTCTTTCATGGTTTCATAACTCAAGTTGCTGATATCACAAATGCAATCAATGTTTATTCCATTGGAGTAGCTCCATATTTGGACACTCCCAGATCTCATCGGAAATATGGAGACGCTACCAAGCTACGTCTATACCTTGGAGCTGGTCTACCCATCATCACAACAAGCATTCCTCCACTTGGAAAAGAAATCGAGAAAATTGGGGCAGCCATTAGAATAAAAGACAATCCCGAAGCCCTCGCATCAGCCATCATAGATCTCATGCATGACAAAAAGAAATATAACAAGATGCGCAAAGTGGCTATAGCATACAGTAAACAAAACACTTGGAAAAAGACCTACTCTAATGCTCTATCTCAAATGGAGTTACCGACACCGATGCATAAAGTAAGCCCATTAGCGCCGAGGACGCCTTAACTAGATACAATATTGGCAAACCTATAAGCAAATGAGGTTTGGTTAAAGCAATAGTACTAAAATATGAACGTCGTGGTAGTGAACGCGTAGCTATAGTGGTAGGATTTTGCTTCCAAGCAACCGCATATCCCTGTCCATAACGAAAAAATTTCTTAGCAAGAACACTCCAACTTGTTACCTCCTGATGCAAGATTGAAGAAGATTTCATATATTTCACCTTTGCTCCTTGGCGCAGTACTTGAGCATACAGAATTGTGTCATCAAAAATAGAGAGACCTTGAGATAGCTTGACTTTCTCTAAGATTTTTTTACTAAAGAATCTGGGACATGCTGTACCGAATAAAATACCGTCATCTATAACTTGATCTATGAGCCACTTATCATAAGCAATTAAGTATTCTAGATAGGTTCCTTTTTTAATAACAGATTTTTCAGATATGGTAATGGCATCATATCCATCCTCTTCGCAATATCTCACACATTCTTCAATTACCTTTGGCTCTAAAGTCTGATCAGAGTCAAGAGATAAAACATACTTACCGTGACTTCTGACTTGATTTTGCTTTCTAGCATCTCCAAGCTTATCGGCAAAGTGTACCTTTGCTCCAAAAGATTGGGCTATTTTAATAGTGTTATCCTTACTAAATCCATCTGCCAGAATAATTTCTATATTTTTGTAAGTCTGAGCTACTACCGATTCCAAGGTCTCTTTCAGAGTCTTAGCAGAATTATATGTACGAACATTAACAGATACCAATGGTAACGATCTCATTGAGTTATTTTATTTTGGACTTCCTTTGTAATATCAACTAGTTTTTCCTCAGAAGCAATATATTGAAAACCCACTACCTCATCTTTCTTAATACTACTTTGTTCCATGAACTTATCCAGCTTACCCTCCTCTCGAAAATACCCAAACCCTCTACCTTCACATTCTCTATATCCTTGGCTTAATTGTACATACAAAAACTGGTCGTTAAAAAAACACGCTGGAAAAGGTTCCCCATATGCATTATACCAAACCAAAAGCGTCTGCCCAAAACCGGATTGAAAAGGCATGATGTTTTCCTCCACTCCATAGAAAGATTTATCACTTGGAATATAAAAAACTACATTTTTTGGCAAAGTAGGATATTTACTCAAAATATTCTCTAAAATCCCTTTTCTCAAGTCGCCAATTGCTATTTGCTTGGCAATATCGTTTCTTATTTTGTAAATATGCAAAATAGAAAGAGCTAAAAAAACAAATATTAATGTAAGTAAGATAATTCTCTTCCGATTAAAAATTTCATACAACTCAAAAGAGACAGTAGCTATAAATATCGAAGTAAAAATGCCAGTGAGATAAAAATGTCTACCATCCAATAAAGAAAGAAATCCAGCTACTCCAGGAACAAAAATAAAAGGAAATGAGCTTAAAACTATGCCAATAATTGAGATTATCAATATACGTGCGTTTTGCTCCATTTTGTATTTTTTCAAATATATACATAAAACTAAAGTGCCAATTAGTAAAATTATTGCTATACCAAATGAAATAGTGTCTGCACCAATACTTTCCACAATATACGGATTTGGTGCATTATCAATGGCAATGAACTGAGGATAAGCAGTTTTAATAAAAAATCTACTTGCTTTAATAATATACTCTACTGGAATTACAGACTGCGTCAAAATTCTCAATGGCATACTAACTACTCGATAACCATATGTCACTAGATTTGGTTGAGTTAGTTCAACCACTGAGGGTTCAGGCTGCTCATAAAAAGCAGGAACTGCCAAACGTAAACCAACATATAGTCCTCCAAATATTAATAAGAAAATTGTAGTTTCTTTGATCTTTTTTCTATCAAACTTTACAATTAACGTATATAACGGAAGAAATAAAAAGATAAATACCGATGTTTCCTTAAAAAATATAGAGATCATCAAAAATAACAAAGATGAATATAAATATCTCCTCTTATCTGGTTTATCAAATAGATACTTAGTAAAAAATACTAAACATAGCAGAATAAAGAAAACAGCCCCTTCCGTCCCAGAGGCAGTCGCAATCCAGGTGACTGCCTGATGGGATATTGAATTAATTAGAAACAAAAACCCAGCAATACTTGCAAGAATTTTTTTCTTAAAAAGGAGCCACCCAAGCCAACAAACTAGAAGAGAATTCAAGAAGTGAAGCAGAATGCTACTGACCGCATATGGATAAAATTCTACCTCGAACAGCTTGAATTGAGTAAAAGAAAATAGGTTACTCAAAGGTATAAAATGAGTATATTGACCATAAAATAATCTTTCAAACCAACTCAAGCTTGCTTTCTGCCAGTAAAGGTAATTCCCAAAAATTAGCCATTCATCTTGCTGAAAAAAAGCAAACGGGAGCTTGCCAAAAGTAAGTAAAGCAGAAATTAAAATAATTAAGATAGATAGAAAAAAATATAACCTGTTTTTTTTCATAACTGACGTTCATACCAATCAATTGTCTTTTTTAGCCCATCACGAAAGACCATTTTAGCTGAAAAACCAAATTGGGACTTGGCCATACTAACATCAAGTTGTCTGCGTGGTTGCCCATCGGGTTTAGACTTATTCCACTCAATATCTCCCTTATACCCCGTTAGTTCGACTATTAACTCTACTACTTTTTTAATTGCAATCTCCTGACCCGAACCAAGATTGACTGGTTCTGGCTTATCGTATTCTTGCGTTGCCAATACTATACCTTCCGCCGCATCCTTAACGTAGAGAAATTCTCGAGTTGCCTTCCCCGTCCCCCAGACCTCAACCTTAGGTTTACCTAAATTTCGAGCTTCAATTATACGCCTGATTAAAGCTGGTATAACATGAGCTGTTCTTGGAACAAAATTATCCCCAGGCCCATATAGATTAACTGGTAAAAGATGAATTGCATTAAATCCGTACTGTGTCTTATATGCGTTTCCTTGCACTATTAACATCTTTTTTGCCCAGCCGTAAGGAGCAGTTGTCTCTTCAGGATAGCCATCCCAAAGGTTTTCTTCCTTAAACGGTAACGGCGGACTCTTGGGATATTCACATACTGTTCCAATGCTTACAAATTTTTCTATCCCTTCCTTACGCGCCGCTTCCATAAGCTCCACGCCCATAACTAAGTTGTTATAAAAAATTTCACCCGAGTGCTCACCAATAAACCCAATTCCACCAATCTGGGCTGCAAGGTGAATCACAACATCAACATTCTTTACAACTTTTTTACAGACCAATGTGCTACGAAGGTCGTATTCTGTAGATCTTGGTACAAATATATCTTCTGCTCCTTTAGCTTTTAACTCACTAACAACATACTGCCCCAGAAATCCCCCCCCACCAGTAACAAGGATTTTTTTATTGTTTAGATTCATTTATATAATTTCACGAAGAATATTTTCCATGTTAGCATATTACCAATAATAAACAAACCGAAAAGTACTATATAATAATATAGATACTCTGCAAAAAAATTATGTACTTTCGAAAAATTACAATAGGTTTAATTATTATTCTCAGCTTCTTTCTGATTGAATTATTTACACTATCAGATTACGGTATTAATTGGGACGAGCCTGCGCACTATATGCGAGGACAAGCATATCTTTATTACTTGTTAACAGGAAAAGAAAATTATAAAGAACTGCTAAGAGTTAAAAGCCATTATGAAAAGAGTTCTTTCTACGAAATACCAAAAGACGTTGAATATGAAGATACTTCACAATTTAGGAGAAGTATCTATCAGTACGACAGAGAGGATAAGGTCAGATATACGTATCATTATTACGCTCAATTTGACGGCGGACATCCTCCGATCAATGGAATCCTTGCGTCTTTAAGCAATCACATTTTCTATCAGAAGCTAGGATGGCTAGATGATATACAAAGTTACCACTTGTTTATCATAGTAACAAGCACTGTTCTTGTTGGTTCAATATTCTTTTTTGTCACACAATATTTTGGACTATTTAGCGGTGTCATTGCGTCTCTCTCGTTAATCTTATATCCTCTATTTTTCTCTGAATCTCATTTTAATATTAAAGACCCAGTAGAAACAACATTTTTTACCTTAACCCTTTTTACTTTTTTTAAAGGGATAACTAGTAATAGCTGGAAATGGATTTTGGCATCTGCAGCTTTCACTGGTCTGGCTCTGGGAACAAAACTCAATATTATATTTATTTCCCTAATTCTTGGACCATGGTTATTATTGTATAAGTGGAACAAGATTAAAAAAATGAAATGGCCTTTTACAAAAGGAGTTTCAATATCCTTATTTTTGCTGCCGATCATCTCGTTCTTAATATTTTATTTATCTTGGCCGTTCCTATGGCAGGATTTTAAAAACGTATTGTCAATTTTATCTTATTATCAAGATATCGGATCTCGGTTATACCAGCCTACTGATTATATTTTATTTAGAGCAATAAATACTTATGCATGGAAATGGGTTCTATTTATTACTCCCCTGTCGACTCTTTTGCTCTTTATTCTCGGAATAATTTACACCATTAATAGTGGATTTAAAGAAAAAACAAAATTATCATTATTAATTCTTTTTTGGTTTCTTGTACCACTACTAAGAGTAAGCACGCCAACAGCCGGTATTTATGGTGGAGTAAGACAAGTCATGGAATATATTCCCGCAATGGCAATATTAACCGGTATTGGAGCAATTCAAGGCATAAGATATTTATTTAAAATAATAAAGCTAAAACCAGAATCATTAAAAAAAATTAAATGGATTCTGCTTATTATATTTGTTCCTATAACAATAAAAATAGTTTCCATTCATCCCAACGAAAACGTCTATTTTAACCCGTTAATTGGGGGCTTATCTGGAGCCAGAGAAAGAAATTTTGCAGACTGGGGAGTAACCCTAGGAAGCCCTTACAAACAAGGCGTAGATTGGCTCAACAATAACACTGAAAAAGACGCAAATCTCACTCTGGTAAGAGGGTATACTCAAAATGTACCCAGAATAAGCCTAAGAAAAGACATTAATTTTAGCGATCACTACTTCTCTGGTAAAGAGAAAAAAGGCGAATACTTGATGGAGGTAACCGACTATAACTGGCTTTTGACAATACCAACGGATAAGCGTCTATATATAGAATCACTGGATCCTGTTCATGAGGTAAAAGTAGATGGAGTTCCCATTTTAACCATTTGGAAAAATGACAAAATCCATAGCAAAAATTAATAAATTTAAGTTCCACCCTTGGCTTCCTGGATTAATTATTGGGGTAGTCTTTTTTGTCTTTGGCCTTATAACATTACCTCATTATGGAGTCGATTGGGATACAATTAATCATCTTCCTCGCGGACAAGCTTACCTTAACTATTATCTAACCAAAAACTTGACCTACAATAATCTCCCCCCTCGCAACATATACTACCAAAAAGACGATACCCTGTTTTTCTCTCCTGATAAAGAGGTTAATAGGAGAAGTTTTTATCAAGTTGACTATTATTCTGCAGATTATTATCTTAATAATGACACCGGACACCCTCCTCTTTCTGATATTTTTTCTTCCCTTTTTAACTTCATATTTTTTCAAAAAATGGGAATTATAAATGATATTGATTCGTATCATATATACCCACTTCTACTTGCATCAATCCTTGTTGGAGGTCTATATATATGGGTATCAAAAGAATTTGGTATTTTTACTGCAATTATTACCGTTTTATCTCTAGTAACATATCCACTCTTTCTTGGAGAATCTCATTTTAATCTGAAAGACATTCCTGAGACTGTTTTTTTTAGTTTTGCACTTATCTTTTTTTATTACGGAGTAACTAAAATTAAAAAAATCTGGATACTACTTTCTGCAACCCTGTTCGGATTAGCCTTAGGAACAAAATTTAATATTTTCTTTGCTTTACCAATTATGATCATATGGTTAGTAATCTATATATATTTTAGAAAAATATCGATAAAAAAATACCTTAAGCTGACCCCCACGTTTCTCATGTATCCACTAATTGCATTTACTATATTGTTTGTAGGTTGGCCTTTTCTTTGGAAATCACCCATTTCACGGTTTATCCAAATTATTGATTTCTATAAATCCCTAGGTATCAGCTCGGATTTTGATCAACGATTCATTCACTTAGGTCTTAATACATATGCTTCTGAATGGATCTTATACACCACGCCCATCGTAACAATTATTCTTGCAAGCATAGGAATTTTCTATATTTTAAGATCTGGAATAAAAAAGAAATTGTTTGCAGAAATTTTCGTCCTGATTTGGTTTTTGATTCCTATTGTAAGAGTTACAGTCCCACATGCTGGAATATATGGAGGAGTACGTCAGATCATGGAATTTATTCCTGCTCTGGCCATTTTGTCTGGAATTGGAGCAGCCAAATTGGTTAATCAGACAGGAAAACTAGTGTTTTTATCACAATTGTTAATTATTCTTAGTTTCATTCCAATTACTGCTAAGCTAATTTCGATTCATCCAAATGAGAACGTCTACTTTAACCCGTTAATTGGCGGACTAAAAGGTGCACAAGAAAAAAATATTCCTTATTGGGGAAATACTTTTGGAAATGTTTACAAGCAAGCTATCCAATGGACAAATTACAATATTCCTCCAAACTCCACTTTGGTACTATCTCAAGAGATAATGACCAATTTACCAGCACTATGGGTTAGAAACGATCTAGCATATACAAATATAGAACGTAGCGGCTACTTAAAAAATGGTGAATATGTTATTGGTCTCAATTCTGGAACACCCTTCAATGAAATCTACTACAGCAGTAGATACTACAATCGTACACTAAACCCTATTTATCAAATAAAAGTCGACGATACAAGTATCTTAAATATCTGGAAAAATGACACAGAGCATACTCTAAAAAACTATCTTAAAGAAGCACAGCTTACTGATGTATATTATCAAATAACCGAAGAAGGAATAATGTTTAATCTGAAAAAGAAACTAATTATAAATCGTATTGAATGGCAGTTTTCGCAAGAAAACTGCAGTCCACTTACCCTTGGATATTTTAGAGTTTCTGCCGGCGGGAAAGACTGGATTTATACCCCCCACAATCTACCTGAAGAGTATCCAATAAGAAAATTAAATAGACAACCCGATGGCGATACTATTTCTTATCCTTTCGGGGCCGAATACGCTCAATACATATTTTTTCATATTGAACCCAAAGATGCTTGCGTAAAACAAATACTGAAAAATTCTGTTTATTTCTATCCCGACGCTAAAAAAACGAATTTGGATATAAATCCTCAAGCAGAATTGTAGGATTATTAATGTAAGGCAACTCTTTAAAGCTCTCTATAGCCTCGCTCTCGCTCTCAAATACCTCAACATCATCAAGATAACTCGTAAAATCCTGCAATGAAATACTCCGTGGAAGATTTACCCTTTGAAAACTGATAGTCATATATTTTGCACCATAAGGTGACTTAGCTGATACTTCCTCCATAACCCATTCATCTGATATGGGCGCCCTTGGAGATACAGCTACACCTACTCCTAATGTGTCCAGATTATTCATGTCATTATAAAAATCTATTCTTAAGAAGGACTCTCGATCTATATCTAATTTTTCTGCTGAATTTCTAATCCACCCCTTAACAGTATATGTTCTTCCAGCTTCTATAGAAATCGCGGACGAGCTAATTCTAGATGTATTTCCTTCTCCTTTCCCATATATTGCCACCGAACCATTCCCATTCTTTCCTATGGTCGGAACAAAACGAAAGGATGGTGGCTTAAGATTCATTAGACCTCTAATACTCCACATATCACTTTCGACATCAAAGTGAAACTCTGCAATCTTACGTCCATCATCATCTAACTTCTGAGGAATTTTAATAATAATATAGTTTCCAGTACTCATTGCTTGCCATGGCTTGTATATTTCATGAACGCTATAACTCATAAGCTCAGCAGCACTCAAGCCAAAAAATCCATTCATAATATAGTCATAGGGAACCTCTGAATATTTAATTAACTTATCCGCACTCCATCCTCTCCACCAGTAAGTCACGTTTTGCAATCTATTATCATTAAGAATTACAAAGTCAACCTCCTCTGCTTGAAATTCAGCAACCGAACTAGGTCCATAAGCATATTCCCAATCAGATTGGTTTATATGCTTGTTCTCTAGTATTGAGAAATATTGGTCTCTATTTTTCCAAGCTAAGACAAGGTTATGATTACGAAGGGTAATATTTGAAGGTAGATTTTTGTCCATCCATTGCATTAAAATGTCTGAATTCCATGTTTTTGAATAGTAATAACTTAAAAGAAAAGAATTATTAAAGGATGGAATATTAATACAGATTACCAAGCTAATAAGAACCAAAGAACCCCATCGATATTTTTTAGAGTACTGTAAAAATATCCACGCACAATATCCTGCAATAATCGTTAGAAAAGGAATAACAGTGCTAAAATTTCGAGTATATATTCCTCCATTGCTGTAAATAGTTAACATAAAGAAAAACGGCACAATAAACGAGGCTAACATTAAGAATTTTAGCAATGACTTTCTAGCCATAAAAACAGCACCCAAAACAATAGCAAAAGAGACAAACTCTCCAATTCCCCAATGAAAAAGATAAAAATATGGATATAAACGAAACTGGTAGTTTCCCATTTGATACCAACGGTATGTCAAATCCGCATGATATTTAAATTCATCTATATTTTTGAGAATGTAGGGATTTATAAGAAAAAAAACAGCAACTGAAATAAAAATTGTTAAAATAGAATTTCTATTAATAACTGCTCCTATTTTTTTTGTTTTAATCAATAAAATAATATGAACAAAAGCAAAAGGAATAAAGGTAAATATCTGATACTTCATCGCAACTGCCAATCCAATTGCAATTCCTGCAAGGATATATCTTCGCCTTGTTTGTTTTTCAAGTAATAAGTAACTTGTATAAAATGCGAAGAGAGAAAAGAACCCGTTATATGTATCAGGTAAACCAATATGACTTCCTAAAACATGACGATAATTAACAGCAAGAAATAATGCTGCAAAAAGAGCAACTTGTCTATTAAAAAGCTTCTTGGATACAAAATATACTAATAATACTGTACCCGAACCTACAAGACCTACAATATATCTTGACCAAAACATGGCACTTATATCTCTCACCCCAAAAATGGCATCATGATATTTTGTAAAAAAAATAAATCCTTTAGAAAAAAACTCGAAAATATATTCTGGGTGTAAAATAAATAACTTAAGAAGAACTATTGGAATAAAAAAGATAAGATAAAAGAGTGCCTGTATGAATGGAACTCCTGCGGGATAATAAAATATATTAGGCTCCATAAAGTGATAGAGCATATAAACACCTGTTGTAAAACTTATTCCCTCATCGGGGTGATTATCGGGAAAACCAGGATATTGTCCAAAAAATCGTAACAATCCCCCTATAATAAGAATAAAAATAAGAAGATAATAAGTTTTAACTTTTTTTTTCACTTCTTAGCTGTCTTAGGTTCTTCGTTTTTTCTTGCTATGCAAATAACTGACATTCCAAAAGGAAAATTTATATATTTTAATAGCTTGGATTCTAGCTGTAAGATTTTTAAAAATATAAAATTTATAATACCTGACATCTCAAAAATATCACTTACCGGTCTCCTGGGTCTTAAACCAATAATTTCAGGAAGTCTTTTTACAATTCCAAGTGGAAAAAGAATGCTATTTATATATGTAGACCTCAAAGTCTTAAATGAGCATTCTTTCAAAAGAATTTTTAATTCTGATGCAGTAAATCTATGTTTACCAAAAGAAATCATATCTTCATTTCCCATAAACCAATCATACGCAGGCTCTTCAAGTAAAAGAGTGCCTCCCTTCTTCAATACTCTATAGAACTCATCTAAAGCTTTTCGCTCATCTTTTACCCACACATGATATAAGACTCCGTAACAAAAAACTAAGTCAAAGGAATTATCTTTAAAGGGTAGATTCGCTATATCTGCTTTTTTCACCTTTCCTCGCTTCCTCGCAAATTTCAAAGCCTCATCTGATATATCAACTCCTATTGTTTCTCCATATTGGGATAGATATCCCAGCGCAGCACCTGCCCCACATCCAGCATCAAGAATTTTTAAACCCCTCTTTTGTGAAAAATATTTATTAAGCAAGGTTGTATTTATCAACCTCATTCCCTTATACCACCATAACGTATCTTGATTATCGTACAAATCTTCGTAGTGACTTTTTTGCATATTATAAAAAACTATTACTGTATATATCCTCTTTCTGAATAGTTGGTTTAATGTAAGGAATCTCCTTAAACTTTTCTACCGGCTCAAGACCACCCTCAAATACTTCAACGTCATCAAGATAGCTTAAAAAGCCCTGCGTCTGAATTTCTCGTTGAAAACTTACGGTCATATATTGCGCTTCTTTTGACGCCTTTGCAGAAACTTCTCTCAAAACCCATTCGTCAGAAATTGGAACCCGGGCAGAAATGGCAACTCTCGTTCCAAGCTCTCCAAGATCTTCTTTGCTATTATAAAAATCCAGTCTTAAGAAAGCGTCCTTTTCCACATCGAGAATTATTGGTGCATTTTTTATCCAACCACGCACAGTATAAATTTTCCCTGGCATAACAGGAATAGGAAAAGATGCAATTCTTGATGTACTTCTTACTTGACCACCTCCTGTTATCGCAATTGACCCTTCTTCTTCCTTTCCATCCGAAGATACAAAATTAAATACTCCAGGACTAAATTTTAATTCACCAGTAAGCGTCCATGTATCCTCCTCACTATTAAAGTGAAACTCATTTATCCTCTCACCTACGTCCGTAATCTTACCTGGAATTTTAAAAACTAAGTAGTTATTTGCACTTACCGCTTGATATGGCTTATAGAATTCTGCAACAGAATAATTCATTAATTCTGCCAAGCTCAGCCCATGAAATCCATTCATAATAAAATCAAACGGAACATCCGAATACTTAATCATACTATCAAAAGTCCAAAGACGCCACCAATAGGTAATGCTCTGAAAAGGTGCATCATTAATAATTGCAAAATCTATCTCCTCTTCTTGAAACTCTGCCAATGAGCTTGGTCCTGTATTGTAGCTCCACGGCAACATCTTAATATTCTTATTTTGAATAGCTTGGTTTAAAATAGTTCGATTCTCTGAAGATAGATCAAGAGGATAATTTCTTACTACTACCTCTGAGAGAATATAGTCCTCAATCCATTTTACCAATACATCAGAATTTCTTGGCTTTGCATAGTAGTAACTTAATACAAAAGAGTCTTTTGTCTGAGTAAAATTTGCGACAGCTATGAGTACGAATAGTATAGAATACGCAAAAAAAACATTTCTAACTTTAAGAAATTTATAGAGCCAATCGAAAAAATACGCAGCTATTATTACAACGAGCGGAATCACAGTTGTGAAGTTTCTTGTATATATACCTCCTACGCTATAAATAGTCATAAAAAAGAAAAATGGTGCAATGAAAAACAAGAGAAAAAACAATCTTATTTTTTCCTTAAAGAGAAGCACTATTCCTCCTAAAATTGAAGCTATAGAAATTATCTCTCCCAAGCCCCAGTGGTACAGATAAAAATATGAGTAGGGACGGAAACTCACGATTCCCATTTGATAGCGAAGATAATTATATCTGCTTTCTCTAAAAAATTGCTCTAAATTAAAGATTAGAAACGGATTAAGAATAGCAAAAATTACTATTACTACAAAACCCGCAAGAAAAATTTTCTTGTCAAAGAGATAAGAAAATCTTTTGGTCTTATAAACCCAAAACAAGTGTGCCAAGAATAGAGGAAAAAGATGAAAAAATTGATACTTGATTGAAACACAAATTCCAGCAATTAACCCAGCAAATAGATAATTTCGAGTAGTGTTCTTTTTAAATAATAAGAAAGACGCATAGAGAGAAAATGCAGTAAAAAACCCATTAAAAACGTCCGGGACCCCAATATGGCTGGATAATACATGACGAAAATTAAAAGCTAGAAAAAATGCAGCCAACAAACCAACACGCTTATTAAACATAATCTTTGCCAACAAATAGGTTATTACAACCGTTAATGCGCCAACAACAGCATTAATATATCTACCCCAATACAATGCAGATATAAGATTACGACCAAATAGTATATCGCTATATTCCGGATATGAGTGAGCTCCTCCATGCAACAAAAACTTCAAAAATAGCTCTGAATTTGTAAAAAGAAGCTTTGCATACTGAATCGGAAGAAACAATAGTTTGAAGACTATCAAAAGTATCAGAGGTCTTCCTCCTCCATAGTCAAAACTGTTAGGCTCTAGATTATTATAGAACATGTGTACTGCAGTCCCATATCCCAATATTTCATCTGGATGATTTTCTGAATATCCTGGGAAATCTCCGTATAAACGGACAAAAAGAGACAATAGCAAAATTAATACTAGTATCCAGTTTGCCTTGAAAAAATCTATTATATGCTTGTTTTTAGGTTGATGCTTCATAATTTCTATTCATGATAACATATAGATAACATTTCTTCTAACATATATTCTGATATAATTCGCTCGTGATAAAAAAGCGCAATACAATTGATTTATCTCTAATTCTTCCTTGTTATAACGAGAGTGAGCATATCCAAAAGAGTATCCTCAGAATCATATCTATTTTAGAAAATTCCAAGCATTCCTATGAGTTAATACTCATTGACGACAAAAGCACTGATAATACAACCACGCTGATAAAAAAACTAAGCAAGCAAAATCCAAAAATACACACGTATTTTCACAACAAAAACCAGGGCAGAGGAGCAACTGTAATAGAGGGACTACAAATTGCAAAGGGAGAAGTCGCAGGGTTTATAGATATTGACCTAGAAGTTTCTCCGGTATATATTCCTGAAATTGTAAGTGCTCTAAAAAATAATATGGCAGACATTATAGTAGGGCAAAGACACTATCCTTTTAGCTTCTTTCCAATTAACAACCTGATGAGATTCTTATCAAGTAAAATATACTCATTTATTGTTAAAAATGTATTAGAGCTTCAAATTCAAGATACAGAATCAGGCTACAAATTTTTTAATAGAAAAAAAATTCTAAAAGTTCTTTCTAAGGTTAAAGACAAGCACTGGTTTTGGGACACCGAGGTCATAGCCCAAAGCACCATTCAAGGCTTGTGTGTAAAAGAAATACCGGTTCTATTTTTAAGAAATGAAAATAAAACATCAACAGTAAAATTGCTCCCAGATACAGTAAAATATTTAGTAGCACTCCATCACTTTAAGCAGTCAACTAAAAAATGATCATAAGCTTGCTCAATAAAATTCTTGATATTCCTATTTTTTACAATCTAATACAGGTGGTCCTGAGCATGGACTTTCCTCGCGTTGCAAAGAAATATATTGAGAAATATCCTCACAATGCCATTTTTGAAATAGGTTGTGGACCAGGAAAATTTATGAAATATATCAATCCTAAAAAATATCTTGGGATTGACATGAGCGAAAGTTATATTGAATATGCCAAAAATAATTTTGAGACAAAATCTGTTAAATTTATGGTACTAAATGCCATGGATATTCCTAAATTGAACGGTTCATTCGACCTTGTTATTATCATGAATGTAACCCACCATTTAACAAACAAAGAAATAGAGCATATATTAAAGAGGCTTACTACCAATGTCTCCTTTAAGCGGCTTTTAATTTTTGATGGGAAACCAGATATCGGACCTCTTGGAAAAATATTAGAATACCTAGATCAAGGAAATAACTTCCGCGAAGTTGATCAACTTGCTCACCTAGTGAGTAAGTACCTTAAAATCGAAAAAGCAGAAACTGTGAGAAAACCATACTGGATTTATAAATGCCCGCTTGTTGTTGCTGTCCCCAAATAAAATGCAAAAGTTTAAAGAGTTCTCAATTGAAAAAACTATCAAAGATATTAAATCCAGCCCACAATATTGTTGGGATGATGACTATATCCTTTGGACTGCCATAACAACTCCCACTAGAGGGAAACGAGCCGTTCAATTATTACTTGATCATTTTAATAAAAAAGCCAAACTCCTTGACGTTGGCTATTCCCAAGGATTAACAATTGGCTATACTGGTCAAGTTTTTCCAAATCTTGAAGGAATTGATGTAGATGCGGATGCAAAAAAAACTGCACGAAAACGCCTTAATAAATTAGGCCTTAAAACTACTCTTAAGATATACAATGGAAAAACTCTACCCTTTAAAAACAATTCATTCGATGGCATCATTTCAAATGAAGTATTTGAACACGTAGACAATCGACAAACATTCGTAAGAGAACTACATAGAGTACTAAAGCCTAATGGAAAACTCATTATTACCACTCCAAATAAATTATTTCCAATGGAATGCGAGTTTCATTTACCTTTTCTATCATATCTACCAAAAAAATTAGCAGACTTATACGTAAAACTGTCTGGCAAAGGTAAGTCCTATGATGGAGTTAATCATCCTTTTCATTTTGAATTTATTGGAGAATTAGAAAGATATTTTTCAGTCAATGACATTACGCTCGATGTTCTTACAAAATACAAAAAATATTATCTAGGAGATGAACGTGGAGCAATTATCCCTCTAGTCGCATCTGTAATCAATATTCTTAAAAAGATTAATAAAACTCCATTGGCACCTATTTCAAAAGTAATTGAATATCTATTGCTTAATATCTCTGCGGGATGGATCTGTGTATGTACTAAACAGAAGAGTTCTTGAGTACTTTTTTTACAGCAGTAATTACATCCTTTACATCCTCATCTGTAAGATTTGCTCCAAGCGGAAGAGATAATATTCTCTCTCTCCCACAAACTCAGCATTTGGAAAATCTTTCTTTTTATACCCAAATGTTTTTCTATAATAAGGATGTAAATGAACTGGAGAGAAGTGCACTCCTGATCCAATATTTTCTTTAATTAGTCTATCAACAAATTCATTTCGGTCAATCGAAAGCTTTTCAAGATTGACCAAGATTGCAAACAGATGCATAGCGTGTTTGGTGTTTTTTTCAATTGGAGCAGGAAGAGTAAGTAATGGCTCATTTCTAAATGCTTTTGTGTATAAATTCCAGATCTGTTGTCTACGTTTCCAATTTTTCTCGATACGAGCAAGCTGATGAATTCCCAATGAAGAGGCAATATCAGTAAGATTATACTTAAAACCAGGCTCTACTGCCTCGTAAAGCTTAAAATGCTTAACTGAATATCTTTTCCATGCATCTTGAGAAAGCCCATGTAAACGAAGCATTGCCATTCTATCTTTCCATTTAGAATTATTTGTAGTTATCATCCCACCTTCACCTGTTGCTAGATTCTTTGTAACATAAAAAGAAAATACAGTAATATCCCCTATTGAACCTATCTTTTTACCATAATAAGTTGCCTCTATCGCATGAGCAGCATCCTCAACTACATACAAATTGTATTTTTTTGCTAGCTTACAGATAGCATCCATATTTACGGGCCTACCATGAAGATGAACAGGCATAATTACTCTTGTTTTTTTTGTTATTTTCTTCTCTATTTCAACAGGATCTATATTCCATGTTTTTCTATCAACATCTGCAAAAACAGGTTTTGCTCCGGCATGAATAATAACATTGACAGTAGAAACAAATGTTAGAGGCGTAGTTATTACTTCATCATCCGGATCTAGCTGTAACGCTTTAATCGCTAAGTGAAGACCTGCAGTAGCAGAGTTAACCGATATGGCAAATTTTGCTTTCGAATATGTACAGAATTTATTCTCGAAAATCTCTGTTTTAGGACCTGTTCCCCACCAACCCGAACGTAAAGTATTTACTACTTCCTCGATTTCTTCCTCACCTATAACCGGCTTGCCAAACACTAAAAAATCCTCTCTTCTTGACCTAATACTCATATTGTTAAAATTATTTTTTGCCAAGAATAAATTTAAAATATTCAATAGTTTTTTCTAACCCATCATCAAATGTGACAATAGGAGACCAATTAAGTTTCTTCTTTGCAAGAGATATGTCCGGCTTCCGAACAGCTGGATCATCTTTTGGTCTCGAAACAAATTCTATTTGAGATTTTGAGTCCGTTGCAGAAAGAATTTTCTTTGCTACATCTATTATTTTATATTCATCAGGATTGCCCATGTTTATTGGTCCGGTTTCAGAACTTCTCATCATTTTCATAAAGCCTGAAACCATATCAGACACATAACAGAAGGACCGAGTTTGTGTTCCATCCCCATGCGTAGTTAATGACTCACCGCGCAATGCCTGGGTGACAAATTGAGGAATAACTCTTGTATCACTAATGCTTGAGTTTGGCCCATAGGTATTAAATATTCTCACAATTCTAACTTCCACTCCAAACTCCCTATTGTATGCCATACACAACGCTTCTCCAAAACGCTTCCCTTCATCATAGCCAGATCTAACTCCAACTGAATTCACATTTCCCCAATAAGTCTCCCTTTGGGGATGCTCTTTGGGATCACCATATGCCTCGGAGCTTGAAGCAAATAAAAGTCTTGCATTTTTTTTCTTGGCAATTTCTAATAAATTCTTAGTACCACTTCCATTTGCTTCCGCTGCTTCTACTGGATATTCCATGATGTAAGTTACTGATGCGGGGCTAGCAAGATGATAAATTTCATCTATTTCTAAATTCTCAATACTACTATAAGCAGCTGAGTCTGCAACATCGCCTAGAACAAATGTAAAATTATCATTTTGTAAGAATTCCTGTATATTTTTCTTGTCACCAGTCGATAAGTTGTCAAAACAAACTACTCTATTTCCCTCTTCCATTAACGCCTTACAAAGATGCGATCCTACAAAACCAGCTCCACCTGCTACAATAATTATTTTATTCATTCTACCCATTCTATCAAATATATCGTTTGATTTCCACGTTGACAATGATTATTCTCATAATCTATACTTCCAGTAGATGAAAATAAAGCCCACCTTTAAAACATCCAGAAAAACCGCAGAAGATTATTTCCTCTGGAGAGTCGAAAGATCAATTCCCACTGTAAAAAAGATAAACTCAATTAGAAGCTTAAATAAGCTTAATATTTTAGATTTGGGTTGCGGATATGGTTCTTTATCAAAGACTCTGGGAGAGCTTGGGGCACAAGTTACATCCGCCGAAGTTAACCAAAAATCTTTAGAATTTGCCAAAAAATTCCTGTCACCATACAAAAACGTTAAAATTGTAAAAATAGGCAAAGAAAAGCTTCCCTTTAAAAGTCAAAAGTTTGACATTGTTTTTCTGTTTGATGTGATAGAACACGTTAAGAATCCAAAAACTACAATAGAAGAAAGCTTAAGAGTACTTAAAAAAGGAGGTCTACTCATAGTTGAATTTACCCCATACTATTCCATTGTTGGACACCATCTATATGACTACACTAAGTTTCCTGTACAAATATTACCGAAAAACATGGTTAAGAATATGATATATTCAAGAAAAATAGATAGCTTCCTTAGTCAAGATGAATTTTATGATGTCTTCTTATCCTTGAATAAGCTCCGAATATCAAAATTTCAAGAAATGGTCAAGATAACTAAAAAAGTTGAAGAGAAATATATAATAAAATATCCAAATCTATTTGAAGTAAATATTCCACTTTTAAAACACCTTGGACCACTTAAAGATGTATTCACCATGAGTTTCGAAGGGATTTATCAAAAAAATAATTAGTCAATTGTCCAGACTAACTACCATCGCTAAATTCAAAGACTCTGATTTCTTTATATTGAAGCAAACAAGAATCTTTATCAGCCATTTTCAGGGAAATTGAAGCAATTTCTTTACCATCAAAAAACCAAACAAATTTATCATTTTTATTCAGCTCCACAGAATAAGTACCTTGATGGCTATACCACACAATTGGGGTTCTAATTTCGCTTATTTTCCCTGGAACAGATCTTATTTGACCATTCACCTCTTCTAATTTACAATTTTCTGTACTATGGTCAATTTCCAAACGAGATACAGGCACAGATTGTAAAAAAGATATGACGAGTGAATTATCTTCCTCATTTTTTACAATTTTATAGGAGTTAAATTCAACTTCATGGAGATATTCTTTTTTTGTATAAATAGTATCATTTTTCCATATTCGAAGAAGCGTAACTCCATCTACTTTTACTTCATATATAGGATCTACTATGTTATTTAAATAATCAAAGCTGTAGGTTGTTGCAAGAGGAAAACCAACAGATACTTTTTCCATCATGTATTCACCTCGTCTGGAAGTACCAGAAAAAAATGGACCAAAAGTTATGTCTTCACGTAAAAATTGTTGAGGGACATTTGAACCAAGGCCAACTGGTAAGCCAAATTTTGCATTCTTTTCTGCATTTGCATTTAACCATTCAATACCCTGCAAATACACGTTTCCCATCGATTCTCCTGCACCTGGTAGACCTCTGGTTGAAGCACCATTAAGTCCCCCTACTAATTCATTCATATACATATTTTCGTTTGGATGTATTGACTTTAGATCAACAATAAGAAATACAAATGGGATTATGAATATCACATAGAAAATTACCTTATTGTCCATCAATAGCAATACTTTCTGTCTAATCCATAATGCACCAAGACCTGCTATACATACCATTGCTGGAACAAATTCCATGATCTGGCGTACTCCACTATATAGAGATCCACCAGGAATAGTAACTCTTAGAATAGGTACAAGAAACCATAAAAAAAGCAATAATTTAAAACGATCATTTTTATATGAAACTATAGACACTAAAAGTCCAAACAGAAAGAGCACTAATATTATGATTGGTGTTGAAGAAAAAATAAATGTTAGTGGATAAGTATTCCATCCTAAAAAATAGTATTTGATTGGCTGATATTGCTGACCACTGCCAATACCTTGATAAAAGTCAACTATTTCCAAGAAACGGACTACAGGACTTTGCCAGAGATATGGTCTGGTTATAAAAAGAAATATGAGTGCTATTGCCGGATAAATTATTAGACTATATTTAATATTATAGACAGTTTTAAAAACTGAAACAAGATTCTTTCGATAGGCAATTAGCAAATATATAAGAAAAATAATTGGTAAAAAAACTATGTTAAATTTAGTTCCCAACGCAAATCCACAAAATATACTTGATAATAATATGTATTTATTAGATTTTTTTTCAAATCCAAGATATAGAAAATATATAGCAAAACTAAAAAAGGTCGTTTCAACAGGATCTTTAATATTGAAATGAGATTCTGCAAAAAAAAGCGGGTACACACTTAAAGACAATGCACTTACAAATCCTGCAAAGATTCCGTAGTGTGTTTTCATAATAAAAAATATTAAGAAAACAAGGAGCGAAGAAATAAATATTTCGAATAGATGGTAGGACTCTAGATCTCCAACAATTCCAAGTTTTTCAAAAAATACTCTATTAAATACAGCAGCAGACACATCATTAAACGAAGGATGTCCAGTATCTTTTTCAAGAAAATAGGCCGCATCATAGCTTTTATTCTTCCAAAAACTAACTCTTGTGCTATTTAAATCCTCCGTAGAATAGTGGACTCCTTTGCCAGTAAGCATATGAAGATATGCTTGTCCACGTATAAAATGAATTGACTCATCAATATTTAATCCATAGTCCGATATTGTAAGAGTGGATACAAAAAAAAATGAAAACGCAATAAGCAACCCTATCCAATATTTTTTTAGAAATAAATTCACAGAATAAATTTAATAAGATTTACTACAAACCCCAATCCTCCTGCAGTAAATTTTACAACAGTCATCACAACCAAACCAACAAAAATAACCGGGTGTGTAAGTAAGATCTCAAGGTGCCGTAAATAACTTCCTCTAACAGGATTAAATTGCTGTGCAGCTAATTTAGGGTGTTTACGGAAATATGCAACCATGTGTTTACCATAGAAATAATGCTTACTCCAGATATCACTAATACTCTTTGGCTCACCCAAATGCCTCTCAATAGCTTCAATTCTCCCCCATTTAAATCCAGCACTTACAAAACGGTTATGAAAATCGTAGTCTTCAGGGCCATAGAGCGTTTCATCAAATCCATTAATTTTTTTCCAAGATTCTTTTGTAAAAAAGCGAACAGCAACTATTAAATTATCATCTATATAAGTATTGCGCTCATACTTTCTAACTTCAGCCCAGAACCCTAGTCCTTCTGCCGAAGTGTTGTGAACCGCGATTCCATCTAGATTCTCCTTCTCACACATCTGCACACACTGAGTTATCACAGCAGGCTCCAATACAAAGTCCGAATCTACTCTATATAGATATTTTCCCTTTGCCATTCTAGCTCCATAATTCACCTGAGCGGATCTCTCGGGACCCCTTCGGTATACCTTATCTGTATAGTCCTTTGCTAATTTAACGGTATCATCGCTTGAATTATTATCCACAACAATAATTTCCATATTTTTGTATGTCTGCTTTTTAAGGCTTTCTAAACAGGCAACTATAAAAGCTGCAGAATTCCAGGCAGGAATAATTACCGATACGAGTGGTTTTTTCATAGCAATCTACGTCCAACTCCTACTACACTGCGCCCTACTTTATTGAGAAAGAAGTTTCTCCCATCAATTACTACAGTATTATCTCTCACTAGTTTTTTGTAATCCATACCTAAAGCCGTGTGACCCGTCCCTACAATTAACATATCAACAACTTGAAGTTTAGCATTTGTAATATCTAACCGCTTTAGCTCTGCATCTGAGAGAACTGGATCATAGATCATAAACTCTATCTTCATCTCTTTTAAAATCTTCATAAGCTCCAAGACAGGACTTTCTCTAATGTCAGCAACGTCTTTTTTATATGTAACTCCATATAGCAAGACTTTCATACCATCTTTATATTCCGACTTTATCATCTGGGCAAATTTTGTCGGCATAGATTCATTTGTTAATAAGCTTTGTCTCACAACATTCATCTCTAGCTGATTTTCTTTTGCAAGCTTTAATAAATAATATGGATCGACAGGAATACAGTGACCCCCAACCCCAACTCCAGGATAATGAGCGTGGAAACTCCATTTACTGCTAGCAGCCTTAACTATTTCCAGGACATCTAAATCTAGCATTTCACAGAGCTGGGCAACCTCATTAATTAAGGCAATATTAACTGCGCGATAGGTATTTTCTAGCATCTTCGTCATTTCCGCTGCCTCTAAACTCGAAACAGTGACGACGTCTGCCGAGAGTATTTGTTTATATAAAACATATGCCAGTTGAAGACTATTCTCATTTAATCCACCCAACACCTTTGCTATATTTGAAACTTCCTTAAGACCATTACCCGGATCAATACGCTCAGGAGAACAGGCGAGAAAATACTCTACATCGGATAGCTCTCCAAACACTGCTCTTGTCATGGTCGGAGCAACTGTAGATTCATTAATAATAAGCTTACCTGCCAAATCCAGCTCTTTAAAGTGCGCAGCCACACTCACCAAAGCAGTTAAATCAGGTTTTTTATCTTCCGTTACTGGAGTTGGCACACAAACCATATACACATCACAGCTAACTAGTTTGTCTTTAGAAAGAGTAGAAACGGATAGATTCCCCTTCTTAAGTTCAGATTTTAGTGATTCAGTTAAGGATTCATCGCCTAATTCATTTTCACCCTTGTTTAGCTGGTTTACTTTATCTTGGTTACGAATAAACCCCTGTACTTTATATCCTTTGCGCGCTAAAAGAACAGCCAAAGGCAAACCAACATAACCTAGGCCTATAACGCCAATTGTTGCCTGCTTATTTTCTAGTTTATCCTTGAGAAGTTTATACATGTTCACGTATATTCGGCTACTATACCACACCAAAAATGCTATAATCAATAACAATTATGCCTAATATATCAGTCGTTATCCCTGTTAATAACGAAGAAGAGTCCTTACCTAGTCTTTATGGTGAGCTTAGCACTGTACTAAAAAAACTCAAAGCAGACTACGAGATTATTTTTATTAACGACGGCTCAACAGATAAGTCTCAGGAAGTCTTAACCAATCTCAAAAAACAAGATAGCAACATCAAAATTATTAAATTTAGAGCAAATTTTGGAAAATCTGCCGCTCTATCAAAAGGACTTGAGATGACCACAAAAGAAACTATCGTTATGCTCGATGCAGATTTGCAAGATGACCCCAAAGAAATACCAAAGCTTCTTAACAAACTTGACGAAGGATATGATCTTGTTTCAGGTTGGAGAGCAAATAGATCTGATACTGGAGTTAAAAAAGTATCAAGCATTCTCTTTAACGGAGGAACGAGATTAATCTCGGGTGTACAATTACATGATTTTAACTGTGGACTCAAAGCATTTACGAAGGAAGTTGCTAGTGAACTATATCTACACGGTGAATTACATCGCTATATTCCGGTGCTTGCTGCCAAAAAGAAATTTAGAGTAGCAGAAATAGCCGTTAATCACCGCTATCGCAAATTTGGCAAATCTAAATATGGATTTGGTCGAAGCTGGCGCAGCATCTTAGACTTATTAACAATAATTTTTTTAACTGACTACGCAACAAAACCTGCCCACTTTTTTGGAATGCTCGGGCTCTTTTTTCTCACAATTGGAGTTGTTTCAGATGGATATGTAACATTTCTTAAAATAACAACAGGTAGTACCCAAAACAAAATACCAATGCTTTTAGCAGGAATCTTATTTATTTTGGTAGGAATTCAGCTTTTATCTACTGGCCTAATTGCTGAAATGATAACTCACTACAATAGAAAAAGTAGAACAGAACTATAAATTATTGCCAAAATGAAGCAAAAAAAAATACAGCAACAAATCACAGACCTACTTCACAGCTACTACTCTGAGAAACCACAGAAGTTTGTCCCAGGGGAAACACCGATTTTATATGCTCAGGCTATATACGATGACAAAGAAGTATCGGAAATGCTGGACAGCGTGTTATCTGGTTGGCTTGGACTTTCAAAAAAAGGAGCTCTATTCGAACAACAGCTGGCAGATTATGTCGGGGTAAAACACTCTCTTTTAACAAACTCTGGTTCATCAGCCAATCTACTTGCTGTTTCAGCACTCAGTTCATGGCAACTTCCAAATCACCTGCAACCAGGAGATGAAGCAATTGTAGCTGCTTGTAGCTTTCCAACTACCGTTAATCCATTGATTCAAAATCAATTAGTTCCCGTATTTGTCGATGTTAACCCAGAAACACACAACCTAAATGCAGATCATCTAGATAAAGCTCTTTCCAATAAAACACGCTTAATTATGATTTGTCACAATTTCGGCAACCCCAACGAAATGGACAAAGTAATGGCATTTGCCAAGAAGCATAAACTGTTTGTTATCGAAGATAACTGTGACGCACTGGGCTCAACCTACGACGGCAAAAAAACTGGCAGTTTTGGGCAGCTTGCTACAGAATCATTCTATCCCGCCCATCATATGACCCTGGCTGGTGAAGGAGGAGCCATACTAATCAATGAAAATCGCTTACTGCGTATAGTTCAATCCCTCAGAGACTGGGGACGCGCATGTTGGTGTGGCGCTAGTGGTGGACCTCCCAATGGTGTGTGTAACGCACGTTTTAAATTTAAGATAGATGGTATGCCTTATGACCATAAATACATCTTTAACCACATAGGTTACAACCTAAAGCCTACCGAAATGCAGGCAGCAATGGGCTTACAGCAAATCAAGAGACTACCTGAATTTGTTGAAAAGAGAAAGAATAACTTCAAGATTTACCATAAATTCTTTAGTAAATACCAAGACTTTTTTATTCTTCCAAAAGCTTTGCCTAAATCAGATCCCAGCTGGTTCTCTTATCTTTTAACAGTCAAAGAAGATGCTCCTTTCGACCGATTTGAGATTACAAATTTTCTAGAGGAACATAAAATCCAGACCAGACCATCTTTTTCTGGCAATATCTTGCGTCAGCCAGCCTATAAACGTATAGAACATCGGGTCGTGGGTACATTAGAACACTCAGACAAAATTTTTCAGCACACATTCTTTATAGGCATACATCCTGGCTTAACAGAAGAACACCTTAACTACGTGATGGATACTTTTGATAAGTTTCTCGCAAAGTACTAATGAGCAACCAACGAATCCTTATTACAGGAGCCTCGGGTTTTATTGGTTCTAAGCTAACCCACAAATTAGTAAAACTTGGCCATACCCCTCATTTACTAGTTCGCCCGCAGAGTGATCTAACCCCTATTAAAACACTTGTCAGCAAGACCAAACTACACTATATAGACATTGCCGATAGAGAAGCTTTTTTTGCTACTGTCTCAACTATAAATCCCCATGTTATCTACCATCTTGCAGGATCTGGTGTTTACTCTTACACTCAGCTATCACCAACTAATATTCAAGCAATTCTAGACACCAATATTCAAGGAACCACAAACCTATTTCAGGCTAGTAAATATTTAACCTCACTTAAAGTATTTATAAATACAGGTAGTAGCTTTGAATACGGCAACAGCAAGCATCCATTTTCAGAAACATCACTACCCAATCCATCCAATATATATGGTGCAAGCAAGGTTTATACAACTAATTTAGCTAAAATATTTGCAATAAATGAAAAACTACCCGTTATAACGCTGCGACCATTTACAGTCTATGGACCTGGTGAAAAAGAATCAAGATTTATTTCAACCGTAATTCGCCAGTGTTTAAGCAATTTAAATCCTCAACTTACTAAACAAACCATAATACGTGACTATGTATATATCGATGACTTAGTCGACGCCTATATTGCTTCAGAAAAAGTTGGAGATAAGCTTAGCGGCAATGTATTTAATATTTGTACCGGTATAGCCACGACAACTAGTGAAATAGCTACAACCATTATGAAACTTACCAATAAAGAAAATTTACAGCTAGAAATTGGGGGATTTCCTAAACGAACTGGCGAGGTTATATCTTTAGTAGGTAATCCTGAGCTATCCAAAAAATTACTAAACTGGAGTCCTTCAACACCACTAAAAGAAGGAATTCAAAAAACTATTGATTGGATAAAACAACATCCCTAAAAATTTCTGAATACATCTTTCCAGATTTCTTATAGGACAAATAGCGCTGCGCTATCTGTCGACTTGCTTCACCCATCTTGCTCATATCTGAAGCTAACACAGATTTAATCTTATCCGCTAGTGCAGCTGCATCTCTTTGCTTAACTCGATAACCATTTTTTCCACCAACTACATATTTTGAGCCTACTGCAAGTTCTGTAGCAACTACTGGTAAGCCCGAAGAGATCGCTTCAAACAATGCCACCGTATGAGATTCTAGATTACCTTTCGAATCTTCAATTGACGGCGCAACATATACATCGGCCATCGAGTAGATATTGGCTAACTCTATGTAATCAATTCTACCTAAAAAGATAACATGCTTCTCTATTTGTAAACTTCGAACTAACTCTTCTAAAGCTACTTGTTGGTCTCCCCCACCAACTAGTACCAACTTTGCGTCTTTATTATGTTCGATAACATCTGGCATTGCTTCAACAAGGTAGGCAAAGCCCTTTTTTTCAACCATTCTTCCCACCGCAAGAATAACCTTAGCTCTTTCAGGTATATTAAACTTATGTCTTAAGCTTTTTCTCTTAGCCCCACTCGGTTTATATTTAGCCACATCCACACCATAAATAACCTCTTTAGAATGTGACAAATCTACACCAAACTTAGAAAATTCCTCCAAATAGCGTACACTATTGGAAACCACAACACTCGCTCTATTTACTGCGAATTTTGCCATAGATCGAAAAAATATATTCTTTTTAGCCAGATACATATCCGAACCTGGAACAGTTATTACAACTGGAACATTTGTCAAAATTGAAGTAACAGCTGCAACAAATCCATTTGGAACAATCCAATGAGCAGAAATAATATCAACCTTTTCTTGCTTTACCAGTTTTATCAATGATAATAGCTCAAAAAAGAACATAAATGGAGACAGTAGATATACAAACCACCTCAGCTTCTGATCTCCCTCAAGAGTTCTGGAGTAACCCAATAAATGAAACGAGTCTGGATAGATATATCTGAATAAATAAACTTTATAATTTGGATAGTCAGATATTTTAAATTTCTGATCAAATGGAGTCACCAGAAGAACTTCATTACCAGCTTCAACTAATCCTTCACAAAAATCATCCATAAATGGTGCGACTGGGTCTCCCTTAAAACGAGGAAAAGTATGAGTCAATACACAAATTTTCATTAATAACTACCTGACTAGTGTATCATTGTCTCAAATTTTTTCAAGGCAACTTGTGCAGTGTTATCCCAGCTATACTCTTGCGCTATACCCTTCGCATTCTTTCTTAGTTTAATTAATAAGTCTTTATCTTGTAATACTCTCTCTATTGCATCTGCCATGTGGAAAGGCGTTTGTTCAACTACTAAACCACTAACTTCGTCTTTGACTACGTCTTTTAATCCTGCCGATCTATATACAATAGCGGGCGTACCAACAAAGCCAGCCTCAGGAATAGTTAATCCCCATCCTTCATGTATTGAAGACACAATTAATAAATGAGCCTTACTCAATAATCTAAACTTCTTGCTATCTTCGACATACCCAAAGAACTTTATATTATTAGACAAACCAGAATTATCAACCTCATGTTTAAGCTTATTTACTACTGTTTTTTCCCCTTTTCCAATAAACCAGAGCTGTATATCCGGTATGGTTTTTATAACTAACTTTAAAGTTTCAACAACGTCAAAAGCACCTTTTTGAATATTTATACGACCTAGATATGCTAACGTTAGCCTTGTTTCTTTTACCTCTAGTTTAAAATTATCAGGAATCGTCAAACCCATTGGGAGAACAGTTATCAGAGCTTTATCAAAGCCTTTACTAATTAAGTCGTGCTTTGTTGACGGTGAGATAGCTAAAGTCTGAACATGTCTATATAACCACAGATAGAACCTCTCAAGCATCTGACCTAACCTATCTAATGGAAATGGAAGAACTTGTGAAAATAGACTCTCAGCTACTTCACAAGCAAGCAATATAGTTTTTCTTGGAGCATACAGGATAGAAAAAAAAGGAAACCAGTGTACCTCGTCAACTACAATATCGGCAAATTTACGCAAATGCAGTATATAGTATATTCCTGCAAGAAAGTGCACAGAACACCATCTACCCATCCGGATAATGCTTACTCCATCAATGGTTTCTTGCTTATTTCCACTCTTAAAGCCTGCGCTAAGCTGGGTAACACTGTGTCCCAAAACCACCCAACGCTTGGCCATTTCATGAGTCAATTGCTCCGCTCCACCTGCATCTGGATTTTTTAAGTCTCTCCAGTTTAGAATAACAATATTCATAACAAGATTATAACCCAGTTGACATATCATACATAATAATGTTATCTTAAGTGATAATGAAAAATGTCATTATTGGACTAACCACTTTTGTGCTATTGTTGACAATAAACTCCAGCGTTTTTGCTCAAGAAGACATGGAGGATAAGATAGGTGCTCCAGAAGCAAGCATAACAGCTGAGTACAAGCTACCTTATCCAGGAATGCTACCAGATAGCCCCTTTTATAAATTAAAAACGCTTCGCGATAAAATTGTTCTAGGACTAATTAGCGATCATAACAAAAAGGCAGCAAAATACCTTGAAATGGCAGATAAACAACTATACTCAGCACTAAAAGTGGCAGAAAAAGGGAATGTGCCGCTCGCTCTACATACTGCATTTAAAGGAGAACATAATATGACACTCTTAGTAGATAATTTGCGCGCCGTCCTTTATTCCGGTGGTGACATGGACTTTAAAGTAATAAGTCAAGCTCACCAGGCATCAGCTAAGCATCAAGAGCTCCTGCAAGGCATGATGGGTCGTGGTCAGGAAAATGAAAAAGAGCAATTTGCAGTAATAATGGAATTCTCCACGCGCAACAATAATCAGCTTTCTAAACTCGAAGAAGAAGCAACTTACTCAGCAGACCTACTGATGGACGAATTTCCAGATCAACCCACCCAATAACCTCGCGTAAATAAGATCACCAGTACAGACTGTAAAGTATAAAAAACAGAAGCTATAAGTATCTTAGGCAACTTCTTATATAAAGCTAAGGCAATATAAATCGGAAATGCAGTCAGAATGTATCTTGGCATAGAAGATAAGGTCCCGCTCATCGTAGGGACTAATACCGAAAAGACAGAAAACAACACCCAGCTTTTAGGCACGTTACGACGCCAGGCTATCCATAATAAAAATACAACCAGCAATAGAGATGTAAGCTCTAGTACGGCTATCCATAAGTCATAATTATATACGGATACAGATGTAAATATTTTTAAATACCTCCATAGAACTTGGGGTAATAAAACAATTTCTCCCCCACTCCGATTTGCACCAAATGCAGGTTGAGCATGGACAAAAAATAATGGGTCACCCGTTGATCTTCGTAAATACCACATGTACGCCAATAATCCAACTGGCACAAGTAGAAAAACCCCTACAAGGCGTGTAGCAGAAGCGAGAGAACTACTGACTATATATAACCACTTATTATTGATAGTTAAAGCGTAAAAACTTAGCAGAATTAATAGAAAAAACATGCTCTCTGTATATACGCTTACAAAATAGAAGGCAGTTGGAAATAGTAAAAGAAATAATATAGTCCAGAAAATCACACCTTCCGAAAACTTATGTTTTCTTAAGATATAAGAAAGTAAAATCAATGCTACTAAGAATGATACATGGCTAATAAGTAGACCAGCCAACAGATAATTATTTCCTAATAGAGCTGCCGTCCATTTTATAAGCAAAGGATAAAAGGGGAAAAATGCTTGCTCAAATTGAAAATATCCCTTCTCAGCTATACTTAAATAATGTACTCCGTCAAAGTTTGCCCATACAACTTGACCAAGGAAACCTTCGCGAGCTATTAGGTAACGCTCACCAACCCATCGCCAGAACTCAAGACTAACCCTCCAAATCACAAACATCAAGATTATGAAATGAACCTTCATCCTATATTTACCTTCATTTGAAGATCTTTATCATAACGCCATTTGCGCTTACTAGAATCATCATAGTAATGAAGGATCTTAAGTCTATAGAATACGGCAAGCGTATCCAAAGCCATATCCCAGATCGACCTATATATATTCTTTGAGATCTGACTATCTATTTGGCTCCAATCAAGCTCTATTGGCGCTTCATAAATCCGGGTAAATCCTACCCTGTTTGCCACTGCTAGAAGCTCAATATCCATTGCATACTTCTTTACTAACAACCTTGGAAGTACTTTCTCCAGTACTTCTCTACGAAAAAACTTCATACCTAACTGAGTATCGCTAATATCTAGTCCAAAAAGAAGTTTTACATAGAGTCCATATACTTTAGAAATAATTTTTCTCCACCAAGGATACTTTACCCTAGAAACAGGATGCCACTTACTTCCCACGATAATATCTGCCCCATACCACTCCATATGCACAAGAAGTATCTTTAGCCCCTTTGGATCTAAATCCGCACCAGCATCAATAAAGCCAATAATATCACCTGTACTTCGCGCCATACCATAACGGACAGCGTAACCTTTACCATGATTACTGCCGTAACCTGCTATTTTAACGTGAGGAATATTCGCCTTTTCTAATAACTCAAACGAATTATCTAGTTTACCATCTTCAACAACAATAACCTCATAGGCATTTGGCGCTACTTCTTCAAGAACAGATGTAATTTTTCGTATGTTCTTAACTAAAGTATCACCTTGTCGATAGGCTGGGACAATAATGGAGAGTTTGTTATTTTTCATTATGAACCCTAACTAGATAGTATCCTACTAGCAATATTAATAGTAGGCCCTCAGCGGTTATTGAAGATATTATAACGTGTCTTAGGCTTATGTGAAAATTCCAGATCAATATCACCTGCAATATGCTAGCTACTACAGAAGTTAACACTATTTTCGTGCGCGAAATAGACAGATAATACTGGATAAAAAGCGCCACTAAGCTATATATAAAAAAGAATAATCCCATTAGACCCAGATTATGCATCTCCACAAGATAGCTTGGATTGTTATAGAACAGCTGAATTAAAGCCTGTGGAAATATAAAGTACACAAGAGTCGCAAACGAGCCAGCTCCAAAAACCAATAATAGACTCACTAAAAATGTCTTAGTATGATCTTTTCCTTGCTCAAACTTGCCCGCAATGATGGGAAACATAACCATACTAATTGAACTAGTGGCAAAAAAGATAACTCTTCCTATCACCGAAAGAGCTGAATAGCGACCTGCATCAGTATCTGTGAAAAAATGCTTTACTAAAATAATATCCATACTCAAAAGCATACTTAAGCCAACCAGGGCTACGAATGAAGGTAGCGAATATTTTATAAGAGGTCCATATTGAATCTGTTTACGGCTTTCTTTCCGAAAAATATAACTACCAAGTGGGAAAAAAGTTAGTAAATATGGAATAAGATATGCGAGAAAAAAACCAACTGCCGCACCCCTTAACCCAAAACCTAAATATACAAGTGTCAATGCCAGTACCAGCCGCAAAATGCTTCCACTGGCTCCAAAGAGCGCCATAATTTTAAACTTCAAAAGCCCTTGTAACGCCCCACTGTTAATTGCAACCAATATGGCAAGTAATATTCCTACGATTGTTAGATTAATTAAAATACCATCTTCTATGTGCAAGAAAGACGCAATTGGTGCAACAATAAACTGTGATAAAACAACCACCACCAATACTAGCAACCCGATACGTCTAATTAGCTGTCTAAGTAGATGAGCAATATCACTACTATTATCCTGTACCCTATACTTAGAGACAAATTTAGCCACAACTGTTGTCATTGTTGCGGCAAACACACCAAAGATACTCATAAAAGAAATTAAAGCCGTCAGCACGCCGTAATGTGCTGGGGTAAGCATTCTACCCATGCTTACATGGTAGAGATAATTAAATATGTTACCAACAGTAAGTCCCACGCTAACCAGAAAACTTCCAGTTAGTAGAGGGTTAGCTAGGCTCCTATGAAGTCTTTCACGCATCTATTAATTTATTATAAATAGCAACTGTTTGGTTTACGGTCTTTTCCCAGCTAAATTTCTGTGCTTGTTCTAGGGCTTTTACTCTATGTATTTCATTCTTTTTCTGATTAAAGTATAGTTCACCAATCCCATCGGCAATGCTTCGTACGTCCGCTGGATCTACATATACTCCTGCTTCACCCGCTACCTCTGGCAGAGAGCCTGCGTCCGATACAACCACAGGACATCCACAACTCATTGCTTCTAACACCGGAATTCCAAATCCCTCGCTGTGGGAAGGCTGACAATACAGCGTAGCAACATTGTATAGCTCAACTAGATCCTCATCTGGAACAAATCCTAATGTTATATAACGTCTATCTCCTTTTATAACCTGTCTCACTTTAGCTAGATCAATATTCCAGGGATGAGCAAGATCGATTGCTTCGTCGACAAACTGCTTGCCTACTAACACAAGCGTCACGTTAATCTCTTTAACTGCCTCTATTAATGACGGTAGGTTTTTACTCCAGAGCACATCGCCTACATAAAGCACAAACTTCTCAGGTAGATTGTATTTCTTCTGCATATTTGCTAATACCTTGGGTTTATCCTGTAGCTTAGTATACCTGCGGTCCGCTGCTAGATATACTACCGAGACCTTATCATTCTCAAGGTTTAAGTGACTCAAGACTTCATCTTTTGAAGAACTTGAATCAGCCAACACATGGTCAATATTGTGCTTCAATAAAAACTTCTGTAGATACCAATTATATTTTCCTCGAACCCCGGCAGAGAAAAAGTTATCATAAACCACAGGAGTTAAATCATGAACTGTCACTATAAGCTTTTTTGCCGGCTTTATATAAGGCAAAGTTACCATAAATGGCGAAAAGTAAGGAATGTGGACAATGTCTACAGCAGGACATTTTTCATCTTGCGTATACGGATAGTATTTATTCCCGTCGTTTAACTCTTTAAGTCCATCTACCAGATGGCTAATATAGTTACCTGTGCCCTGAAAACGGTAACCCGTCTTTAAAGCAGATGTAGAAATAGCAATCTTCGACATCCATTCATTTTACCAAAAAATAGGGAGGAGATACTCACTTATGCTTATCTATAAACCTATAGATGAATTTAAAGCTCAACAAATAAAGAAAAGGCAAGAAAGGCAGAAGGTGGCGCGTGCTGATAGTTCCTAGTGAGATAAAACCACTAAACACTACTACCCATGCTGTAATTATCCCCTCCATTTCACTCCAAGTCTCCTTTTTGACCAGCTTATACAAGATAAAGAAAAAGCTCATCAGAGTAATAATAGGCCAGGTTATGCGCCAATCTACTGTATGCAAAATACTGTAATCTCCCCACCAAGCTTGCCACTGGTTAAACAAAAGCAATTTCCAGGCAGAAAAAGGGTACTGAATCTTACCTTGCTGATACAACAATACCCATTTTTGTACTAAGAGAAAATACCAGAAGCTAACTCCATAGATAAATATTCTTAGATAAGACACTACAAGAACTGCAAAGGCTGTTGGTAACGTTAAAAACACTAAGTCTCTGATACTCCTCCAATTGCGAGCTATAAATAAGTAAACCATCCAAGCAATAACCATTAAAACCCCCGTAATCATAACTTTAATACCAATAACAAATCCCAGCACCAGACCAGTCGCTAAATAGTATCGTTTTTGATTTGTGGTAACTGAGCAAAAGAAAAAGTAAAAGGCTAATAATATAAACGGTAATTGAATTATATCCAGAAGAGGTAATTTAAGCTGATCCAAAAACAGACGTTCCAGTCCAAATAGTGAGACGGGTATTAGAGCAAGCGCTGGCTTCTTATACAGCTTATTACCCAATAAAAACAAAGCAAAAAGAATAAGAATTGATGCAGCAACGACAGTGTAATTAGGATTGTTAAATAACAAGATAGATAGCCCAATCATGTATTCCCCTAGAGGTGGAACTTCAGGATTAATTTTAAGCGGATTTCCTCCCTCCATAAGTGAGCCAGCCGCATATAGATAAACTATATGATCCCCTATTAACCCCTGTCCGTTCCTATACTGTGACTGTTCATATACTTTTTTATAAACATCTGTTTTATACTCTGATCTAAAATTTATCTGGCTTATTTCCCTTATTAAACCAGCTAGCATGAGCAGCATTAAAATAGCAGTTATTATCTTATATTTCATTGTTCTTAACTTTAATTAGTATTAACGTTAACAAACCAATTATCGAAATTATACTCCCAGATGTCCTTGCTAAAGAATTATTTATTTGATCTCTACTTTCAGATTTAGCCCTAAAAACATTCCCTGTTGTAGCTGTACCTTCTGTCCAGGTTGGATTACTTAAATAAAATGAGTCATCCCTTGGCTCATAAACAACCGGCCTAGTATAGGGTAAATATAATAATACTGCCATAATTATCAGCACAGCAGAAATAATTCTTGATCTACGAGATACATATCCAGCCATAAATGAAGTTGTAATAATTACCACAGACAACAACCTCCAGGGAAACTGAAAATAGCTCATCCATGTTATTTTTTGCCAAATAAAAGATGAAACATCAAGCATTAACCATACGGAGATAAGAAAAGAAATTAACATATACTTAACTAGAGAGCTTTTGAGTTTCTTTTTAATGAGTAGCAATATCACAGCCACGAATGCAAGAATATGTGCAATTCCAATTTGAAAGCTCATTTGATCTGCACTATATCCTCTCCCTGAAAACCCCGTACCCCAGGAGGGAAAAATAAGTTTATAAATTTCTGGAAAGTGATCAATAATATTTACAGTTTCAAGTCCGGTAACATAGCTTCGATCTAAAATTATTGGTAACCAGAAATACAAAGATAAAATAAAACCCAGAAAATAGCTAAGCAACAACAAGAAACCCACTCCAGGAGTGGGTTTTGTCTTTTTAGCTTTGTGTAAAAATAGTAATCCATAGACAAGGCAAAATACAAAAAATACAGGACCTAATATATTGTGTGATAGCAAAAGCAGGTAAAGGAATATACTATTTAACACTACATACTTACGATTAGTTACAAGTTTGGTTGTAAAAAATAAACATAGAGGAGCTAGTGCAAGCGACCATACTTCCCCAACCGAACCACGCACAAATACATCGACCAAATGATAAGGCGCCAAAGTATAAAATACTGCCCCCACAAGCCCTGCCCATCGACCAAATAAAGTCCTAGTCCATAGATAAAAAGAGACTGCAGAGAAAACTAAGCCACTGGCCAATACCAAATGCAGGCTTTTTACATACGAAAATCCCAGAAGAATAAATACTTCAGCTATATAGTTAGGCAGTGGGTAAAAGTATGCGAAGATAGGTACACCTTTACCAAAATCCAGGTCAGGTGCCCAGAGCGGGAATAGGTTACCTGAGCGTATAACCTTATCAAACTGCCAGAAACGGATAATATGATACTCCCCATCATGCGTAGGAACAAATCCGGGTAATAATAAATGTCTTGATACAAAAATAGCAAAAAGTAAGACAATGATAAGCGGAAAATATTTAATAATTTTTTGCTTCATTGGAGTGCTGTGATTCCAAGGTAGTGCATATATACTGCTGCCATTATCCCTAAGCTATATAGTATTGACACATTCCTGGAATGTGATACACATTCCTGGAATGTGCTTTGCAAGCCTACAATAGATAGTAAAACTAATATGGCAGTTATATCCAAGCTGTATCGATAGCCAAACTGCATCCAGCCAGTGCTATAGACCATTAGACTGGGTAAAATAGTAAACAACATCGTTATCCACAGGGCAGATAGCACAGCTCTAAATTCCTTGTTCTTAAACCTACGAAACGGATGAGCTAGAAACATAAAAAATAGTGAGGGGGTTAATAACAATATTGAGTTACCTTTTAAGTTAATATCCATTTTAATCCCTTCATTCCAGCTAAACCTCGGTGCTTCAAGTAACATATAGTGCAAATTATAAGAAACATGCTTCAGCGAAAAAGCATCATGTTCCACCCTCCTCTGCTCTAAGTATGGAGCTTCTTTAATATATGAATAACCGTATTCAAGAGGATCGCCAAATCGCAAATAATTATGAGACAAAAACAGAACCGAAAATAATGCCACAGGCATAATCAGCAATATAAAACGACCTAGTTTAAATTTCATCTGACCTTGATACAAATCCCAGAAATAAAGTATCGCTGGCAAAGTACCCAACATAATAATGGTCCCTTTGCCTATAAGCGAGATGCTAAAACAGATACTTGCTAATAGATAATCTTTGAACCCGCGCTTGTCATGCAGAATCATATATATCCCAGCGGTACCAAAAAAACTAGATATCATCTGATCTGTATGCCAGGAGCTTCCCAAAGTACCAACATAAAAATGCGTAGTACCAAATGCAAATAAAGCAGTTGCTAGCCAGATAGCTACTTTATCCAACTCTGGAAAATAGCTTCTTCTAAAGCGCTTTAGAATCAGATAGAACAATACAACATCCAAACTCGATATAAGAACATTTAAATATATAGACGGAACGTAACCCCCTTTTATTAACTGCATGGGGATAAATAACAACCCCACTAAAGCTCCCCAGGGCAGATACCAACCTCCCTGGAATAGCACTAAGTCATAAGTACTTCCTGGTTCTGAAATATTCAATTTCCCTTGTAATAGTGATTCCGCTAGATTATTGAAATAATCCAGTGCCCATAATGACTCAAACGTCCATTTTGTCCCCAACCCAAAATAGACAATAAAAACTGTAAGAAATATTAATAATGGCGCTAATTTAAACTTCATAGCTTATACAGCCTCTGTTTATTATCCTCATATACAAGTTTCACATTTTCCTCCCAAAACAGGGGCGATACTTCATATTTGAAATCAACTAGAGGTACTACTGGAACCAATACATAGTCTATGCCGCTTTGTTTTATCTGTTCCAATATGGTGATATTATCTGCTTCAAAATAATCTTGCACAGTTTTCTTTCGATCCCTATAATCATAACCCATAACTTCTAAATAATAGCTGTTACCTAAATAATTCTTACGTCCAGCTAGCGTCACTGGATCAAATTGTTCACTTGGCGCCAAAAACACAGAATCAGGAGCAGTATTGTCTCTTACCCAAGCTATAAGCATATCTTTTGGTGCATCAGCAATTTCTAAATGAAAGTCATTTTTAACAGCCATTAAGTTAATCAATCCAGATATAGTTAACAAAAATACAATAACAATTGAAACAAATTTTCTTAAAATTCCACCTTGCCATACTTTATACACGAAGTAAGCACTAAGCATATTAGTAAATATAAATACGAAATTAAATATGCTGTGATTATGGTCAATACGAAATCCCAGCTGAAATATGTTTCCAATAATAAACAGTAATCCTATGCCCATAAACAGTATTTTTTGCTTTCTGTTTGCTAAATAAAATCCTAGAGGTATTGTTAAAGTCCCGACACCCAAGTTAACAAACCAATATTTAGCAAAATTAAATAAAGTTAATGGTTTTTCGGCATGAAAACCAGGATTAATCCAAGCATGACCTAGATTCTGACCCAATACCGGAATAATTCTTATTCCCAGAATCAATACCACTGGCGTAAGAAGAATTAGCATTTCACGAAACCTTTTCTCCAACACCAAAAATCCGAAAATAAAAATTGACGCAGAAACCATCACCAGTGTATGAATTAAAGACGAAACTCCCAATAACACACCTAAAAGAAGCATAAACCTAAACCCATTCCAGGAATGTGCAAGGTTGACATTCCTGGAGTGTGATACCAATAATAAATAAATCACAAATAGAACCATGAAAAGTCCAGCAACAAGGTGGCGCTGATTTAGATACACATTTAATGTAAAAAAAGTTGATATCAAAGATCCATCAAGTGGGCCCATATGTAAATAATCGGGCTGTAACCATAATTTACCTAAAGACAATCCGTTCTGAACAATATATGTAATAAAAGTTAAACTACTATTACCTAAAAATAGAGCTAAAGATAGTAAACCCAACAATTTACTTTTAGTAAAAATTACCTGAGGTAGTTTATATATGAGAAATAAAAGACCAGAAAAAAATAAAATACTTAGTCCGTTAAAAGCCATATCTATTCTAACTCCAGCTCTTTCAAGCAACCCAACTGATAAATCAAATAAATAGTGATATGGTAAGGGCTTACTGGCAAAAAAGGGAAGCTCCGGTGGAAAATTGTTCCCCCATGAAAAAGAACGAATAAGAGACAAATGAAGGGCAAAGTCGCCAACTTGATGACGTGCTATTCTAAATGTACTCGAAATCCCGTCGTAACCAAATGATTTATCAAACAGCCACCACGAAAATAATCCGAACATAAGTAGTAAAAACAGATCAAACCTATGTTTTTTTAACTGCATTTCTCAAGTATGTATAAATAAGCGCAATAATAGGGGGAACAAGCGTTACTAGCGTTTTCACCAGTGGAGTAATACCTCCCCACTCTCTAGTATAAATAAATGGCACGAATCTGAGTAACAAGCCAAAAGAAAATACAGTAGTAACTAGCCCAATAGACCTTTTTTTGAAATTTAGTAGTGCAATAAAGCTAATTGGCCAGATAAAGTACCACGAATACATCTCTTCTCGAAGTGGCGAAAGCATAAATATAGCAAACATAGATATTGCCGACCAACTCCAGATCCTATCCCAGTTTATGCTTTCCTTTTTTAAGGTTAATACAAAAGCAAAGATATACACAGGTAGCAGAAACATAGTAGCGTATTTAATAAATATAGATATTACTAGTATTAAGAGCGAGAGGAACAAACGCTTCTTTTGTAAAAGATAGTACGAAAGTAGAGCGAAAAACATCGCAACTACATCGTTATGAACCCCAACAAACGTTTCTAACAAAACCAATGGATTTAATGCAAAAAAGATTAGCGAATACTTATTTTTACTAGATAATCTCCAGATCACTAGACAGAGTCCGATATAAAAAGCAGCAATAAACAGCTTAAATGTGAGCATCGTCAGAAGTAAATTATTTAATCCAAGAAAATGTGGTATTGCAGATAATGTAATCCAGCTTAGTCCATACAAGGCAAACTTATTTGCTGCATGCATAAACATAAGCATCGGCTCGTTCTCTATCTCTATCGGCATCACCAAATAGGGATTTTCTCCATACAAATAAGTGACCTTAGCTGTAGCAATATAGTTAAAAATATCATTTGAAAATGCAGGATAAGCAAGCAGTAATATTCCCGCAGAGAGCCATACTAGTTTCCAAACAGTACTACTATTTATCTTTTTTGCTTTACTTAGCAACAAAGCATAAATAACAAACATAGACATAATAATACCTACATATATTGTGGTTGAAAGAACTCGCTGTTCGTAGACTAGAGAATGCAAAAAATCCAAGCTCTGGTATGGAAAATTAATATCAACAAACCCGTAGCTAAATACAACTACAGCTATCAATACGAGAAAGTATATTTTATATACGTAATTCTTCATATATATTTAGCATAACCGGCGGATTATTTTCATCTTCCCAGATAATGACTTCCGGCAACTCCTCTCTCAGTTTTATTCTTTCTTCTTTGTGCTTATCTAAAGCTTGCTTATAAATTTCCGCTTTATTACTTAGTTGCTTACCAGATTTAATTGCAATCCCAAGATGTTCCCCTGCTTTAACCAAGCTATCATTAGATATCCAAATTGCATCAACTGCCAGCAGATACTGCTCGTGCTCAAATAAGACCTTTGCCTCTACCAATTTCTTATCTGCTAAGCCCTGGTAATACTTGAATTTAACAATATCTCCAAAATGCCAATATTTTTGAGCACTGTCCCAGATTTGCTCCAGTTTATATAACTTATGACCAGGCATATAAGAAGGGTAAGGAAGAATATAATCAGCGGCATACGCAACAGGGCTATGCATAATCGCGCATATCGTGATGAGTATAATGACTAAATATTTCATTTATTTCTCCAGAGTTTAATATATGCTTGGGGAAAATGTAACGCAGAGTATAGCGCCCAGACAAAACCTGGAAATAAATCCAACACTCCCAAATGACGAATATAGATGTTAAAAAAAGTATAGATAGGCATAGCAATCATATACTTTATGGTAGTAATGGGATTTATCTTTATACTCTGATCTTTCCATAGCCTGGCTGTTAGACTTGTGTATGCTTCTGCTTTTGCCAGATACCCCGCAAAATTTGCGTATGGGTAGTGTAACAGGTCGCTTTTAAGATATCCCACCTCCCCATCGACTTGCGCCTGTTCGTGCACTGTTTTACATGGCAATCTTCCTTTACCATTTCGATATAATCGAAGCGTATATTCAGGATATACCCCTCCTTTTTTTAGCCAGTGACCTAAAAAATAATTTTTACGCGGGATCCAGTATCCATCTACTCCTGTTTTTACTTTTTCTAATATTTCTGATTTAAGTTCAGCTGTGACAACCTCATCAGCGTCTAGCTGCAATATCCAGATCCCCTTACACGCATCAATCGCTTTTTGCTTATTAACATGAAATATCTGGGGATTATCTGTATGTATAACTATTGCATTAAATGACTCAGCAATCTCTACTGTTTTATCACTAGACCCCCCATCAACCACCACAATTTCATCCACCCAGTCTTTGACAGACTTCAAGCACCTAGCTAGATTGCTCTCCTCATTATAGACTGCAATTGCAACAGATATAGTTACTTTTTTGACCATAGAACTTTATAAAACATTGGTAAGCTAACTAACAGACCGATACTAACCAGCGAAATAATCTCTGCTAATAAGCGTATTTTTGTTCTTTCAAACTTAACAATTATCTCATGCTGACCCTTCTGAACAAAAAATGTAATAAGCCCTCTGTAATTTGGATCCTGCCACCACACATCATGCAGAAATAGCTTACTCCCATCCACATACACACTCCAACCTGGAAAATACAGCGTGTTATCAAGTACCCTAACTTTGTCGTCTACAGCCGTTACTTCATACTCATGCAGTATTGAGCTATGTTTCTTATCCTGTACTTCACCTTCACCCTCAACAACCTCTATGTTAGCTTTTGGCGTTTGCTCCATAAATCTAATGGACCACACTGGTGAATTCTCTCCCGATGAATCAGTGGTTCCCTTATACTCATCTAGATAGAAGCTATCTGGGCTATAGTCATAGTCACGCACCTTCCACATATTAACAGTCAGTAGTGGAACAGTAAACAATAAACAATAGATAATAAATAAAGAGTATTTTTTGGGTAAAATACGTACGAGATATCCAGAGAGTAGTGCTGCTGGAAAAATAGCTAAAGATAGCCATCTCCAAGGAAACTGAAATTTCTTAAAGATGGTTATTATTTCATAGACCGGCTTAGATGCAGGCAATATCATTAATATTGCAACCCAGAAAGTTATATATGAAAGAATAACTAGTAATTTATCATTTACCGGACCTTTGGTAGAAGATAGACCACGGAATCTTTTTAACAGCATAAACGTTACTAACAACATAACCAGCCACTGGATAATTCCGACCTGGATACTAAACTGTCCAGTCCCTCCTAGATTCCAAGGAGAATAAAGAAGTCTTGAAAAAGGCTCAAAATGCTTAAATATCCCATCTCCCATAATAACGTTCTGCAGTGTGTACTTGCTCTCAAACAAAGCAGGTATCCAGAAGAAAGCACTTACTCCAAAACCTAATCCAGCTACTAATAGCTGGTGTGCGATAAACATTATCTTATTCTTAGCTTTCTGAACCAGTAGCAGTCCATATAGGCCAATAAAGGGTAAAAACATAAGACTGGAGGCGTTGTGAGATAGAATCAAGGCAGTGAGTGAAAGAGAAGCTCCCAGTACATGCTTAAATTTATAACCTCTTTGTAGTTTTGTTAAAAAGTATAGTACAAGAGGAGGCCAGATAAAAAAGAAGTTTTCCCCAATTGCCCCTCTTATATAAAGATCAACAAATCTATACGGTGCATACATATACAATAGCCCACTAATCAAACCCGCCTCATCGGCGGGCAGGCCCTCCTTACCTCTAAATAACTGTCTCACCCATAGATACATTGCCAAGCCACTACCCATAAATCCTAGGCCGTACACAAGCTTAGTTGAAAACACGAGTGAAAAGCCCAAAAAGTGAAACGCCGAAGCAACATAGGATGTCAGAGAATAATAAAATATAAAAGCTGGGTGTCCATAACCTAAGTTCAGATCCCCTCCCCAGCGAGGAATTAATATTCCTTCATTTAGGCTTTTATAAAAGTGTGCAATTCTAGCAACATGTAGTTGAGTATCGTGTCCGACAAACATTCCAGAATGAAATAAGCTAAACAGAGGAAGGATTGCAAATATTAGTAGTAAGATTATAGATCTATTTTTCTTCATTTAGCCTATGTTATCATTTTAATGATGCAAAAATACAAAATATTACTCAGCTTTCTCTTTGTATCTCTCGTAGCTGCTATATTTCGTATTACTAATCTCGATTTAATAGAGTTTAAAGGCGATGAAGCAATCAACCTCTATCTTGCTGCTCGCCCCGTATTTGGCCACTCATTGCCTCCTGGAGGAACAATATCCAGCATTGGAATCGTTAACCCTCCACTTCTAAATTATATCCTATTCCCGTTCGCTTTAATTAGCACAAACCCCAAAATAGTTTCACTGCTGATTGGGCTATTAAATTCAGTTACCATTGGCTTATTATACTTGGTATATAGACACTATTATGGGTTTAAATCTGCTTTAATTTCTTGCATATTCATTGCACTCTCACCCTGGGCAATTATTTACTCTCGTAAGGTTTGGGCACAGGACTTCATTTTGCCTTTGATGGTTCCATTAATATTAAGTGTTCACAAAATAGTAAAAGAGAAAAAACCACGATACTGGATTCTTTATGCTTTTATCTCTCTACTACTAATTCAACTACACCAACCAAGTCTATACTTTGTAGCGATAGTAAGCTTACTTATTATTGTGCAACAGAGAAAAGTTAGTATTAAATATTCAGCTATAGGAATTGTTCTTGGACTACTTCCATTAATACCCTATCTTATATTCCAACTAGGAAATAGCTGCCCTGCGTGTGCATCGTACACTGCGGCTAGTCAAAGATTTAGTGAGAACTATGACCTTATTCTCTTTTTCCGACCTCTACAAATCATGAGTCAAGGTGGTTTTCGCTTCATTCTAGGCGAGGATGTGTTAACTATGGCAAATTCTTACCCTCTTCTGTTTAGTCTCCGTCGAATCTTCTATTTTGAATATCTATTAATTCCCCTAGGGGGGTTCTTATTTCTAAAGCAGTTCCCTAAGCTTAAAATTCTAGTCTGGATCTGTATTTTGCTCCCAGCAATCTATTTCGTTTCCAAAGTAGTTCCCCACATGCATTACTTTGTAACTCTCATCCCATTCTTAGCCCTTTTATTGGGAACTGCATTTGCTTGGCTAATAAAAAACAAGCACTTGGCTATTAAATACTCTTCCATAGTAGTCCTAGTTTTATTAATCAGTATTTCAATCTGGTATAACCTTGTATTCTTCGATCTTCTCAGAAACAAGCAAGAGATTAAAGGTGATTATGGAACTATATTTGCCGTTACTGAAAAACGGACAAATCAAATTTATGATAAATACAAAGATTTACCCGAGTACGAAGAAATATTATTAAATAGCTACGTCCCAAAAGATTTCTATAAAACTTTTAACCCTCCACAATCTTTATAGCAGGTGTCCCATCGAGAAAATTAATCTCTTTTAGTACTTTGACATCCCCTGGAAAATCTTCTGGTCTTCCAATATATAATGTACTGCCGTCTTTTACTTCTTCATTCCAGTTAATTGGTCTAAAATCATATTTACCAAAACCAGTATGTGTTTCAGCAAATCCTCCTGTAACAGTCCCTCCTCCCGCCTGATACATAGCAGGATTATACTTCGTATAAAACAAGAAAAATATATATGACTGATCAAGATGAGGCTTATTTGTTACGACTATCGTTGAATATTTATCCTGTACCTCCTCTACAGCTACAACTACCTCTTTATATCCATACTGCCAAACCTGGGAAAGGAAATAGTTCTGTTGAACAAAATACTGATTAAAATAGTACAGAAAATTGAATATTATAAATAAAAAACTCAATAGGAACACTAAATATTTAACCTTGAAATTGAAAATTGAAAATTGAAAATTGAAAATTGTTTTTATAAAAACTAATAATCCTAGTGCAGTAAATATCTGGAATAAGGGAAGGAAGTTAAGTGTACGGATTGGATGTGGAACTCCGGTAGTAAAAGCAGCGGGTAAGGGAGTTATGAGGAACCACGCAAATATTAGCTTTTTTGTCCTACGAGAAAAATTCCCAAATACAAGTCCATAAATACCAGCCAGCATAAACGGTAGCTCCATAAGATACAAATGCCCAAAACCAGATGGCTGATGACGTGGTTGGTCACCAGCAATAAATAACCAGTTTAGATCAAAATGAGACAAGTATCCCTTAGCAAACTCGAACGAGTATTTTACTCGACGATTATCCAACACCACACCTAGATAATCCCCAGACTCCCTATCTCTGATAAGTCTTTCTACTGTGGTCTCCAAAAAGGGTGTTTGATCAGCAAAAACGCTTACTCCCTTTGCTCTAAGTAGCGCATCTGGGTTAGAAAATGTTGCATATATAAAAGGAGCAGAAGATATTAGAAGAGCTCCAATAACTAGTACCACTTTCCCTTTTATTTTCCATAGTTTTTCAAAAAATACTATTAAAAGAACTAATAGTAGCATCGGTACAAAAACCTTCTCACTCTGATAAACATACAAGCTTAAGGCAAAAAATATAGCTGAAACAAATAAAAACATCTGTTTACGCAACCCTACTAAAAAGGACCAAAGTGCAAATATGTTAAAAGCTAATCCTACGTTAGACTCAAACGCTATACGCGAAAACTGCAAATGCCAGGGGCTAATCGCCAACAGAAATGCCGTTAAATAAGCTAACTTCCTCTGCTTCTGTCTACCTCCTAGTCTGAAAAGCTCAATAACCAAGAAATACGACATAACTACCGTCAAAGATCCTATTAATGCAGAGGGTAGTCGCACCGCCCAAACATTAAGACCAAACAGCGCCACCGATGATACTACTAAGTACCCATATAAAGCTGGCTTATAATCATCAAAGGAACGCAAAATCACAGGCAATAAGGTCCCATACTCATCTCTACCCGTCTCCAATATTGAATAGGCGTTATATCCCAAGGCTGCTTCATCCCAGTCTGGTGACGGTGGCACCTGGCCTAGCTGCCAAAACCGCAACGATACCGAGATTATTGTAATAACCAACAATATAACTATTCTTTTATTCATATATCACAAATGCCCCACTGCCATTAGGCAACTCAACAATCTTCTTAACTACAGCAGATTTAGGAACATTAGTAGGTATATTTACATAAAGTAGATTGCCTTCAATATATCTACTTGGCTCTTTTGTAAAAATATATTTATCAAATTCTTTAACAGTCACGAATCCAAGTGCCTCTCGTTCAACAATTGCTTGTTCTCTAAATGATTTAGGATCTATCTTAGAATAGAACAGATTGTAGATATACGGTCTTCCTAGAAGTTCTGTAACTATAATCTTATCGTAATTACCTTTAACAAGCTCTGTATACGCGAACATCTCTTGGTATCCATACTGCCACTCATGCGCATACTCAACTGGATAGTGTCTATAGTACCCATGTAAGTAGTATGTTCCATTTGCCGCAATTGCTAGAGCTATAACACTCATAGCAACAACCTTTAACTTTTGACGCTTCACGCAAGAAACTAAAGTCACCAAACCATACGCTGTAAAAATCTGCCACATAGGAAGAGTCGTCTCTATTCTCAACGCATGTGGTGTCTCACGTGCGGTAGCTGCTGGCAGAATCCCCAAAAGTAGCCATGCTGGTACAATCCACCAATTTCCCTCTTTCTTTCTAATAAGCAGTAGTATTCCTCCAACTAAGAACGGTAACTCCCATAAATACAGCTGACCAACATCCTGTATTGAGAACTTAGGGTTTCCATCTCCCCTAATGAATAAAAACTCTGGATTGAAGTGATCCATGTAGTGCTTCATATATGATCGAGCATAGCCAAACCTGCGATTATGTATCACTCGCGAAACAATCGTATTTCCGTCATTAGCTATTTCCCTATTTGCCAGCTCTACAACTCCCGCATCAGAAAAAATATTCACCTCGTGATAACGCAGTTTCGACTGAGGAGTTAACATAAATCTTAACAATGGAATACTAATTAAGATACCAATAACCGTAGCTATTAACACCCATCTTCGGTATTTTAATAATATCCGGTAATTAAATATAGTTAATGCTAGAACCAATAAGGGTACAAAAACACGCGCTGTATTAAAGGTATACAAAGAAAATACAAAAAACAAGGCAGACAGTACTAGTAACTTCGGTTTACCTCTAATAAAGAAGAAAAAAAAGAAAACTCCCATTATTATCAACAGCTGAGCAACGTTGGCTTCAAAAGCTGCTCTGGATAAATTAATATGCCAAGGGCTTATGGCCAAAAGAAAACTTGTAGCTAAAGCATAGTGTGATCTTTTTTGACTTGATCTAAAGATCTCTTTTGTTAGAAAATACACAGCTATAATAGTTAAGCTACCGATAACAGCTGAAGGAATTCGGGTCGCTAGTTCGTTTAAGCCCAGTAGTTTAACTGGTAACACTGTAAGATACGCATATAAGGGTGGCTTAAAGTCTCCGAATGACTCAAGGTAACTCATTGATAGTAGTGCACCAAACTCATCCCTACCATCTATCCCTAAGGAATAAGCATTATATCCCCAGGCAGCCTCATCCCACGCCAAAGACACTGGATTTGAACCCAGCTGATATAGCCGTAAACTAAGACCCAGTATGAATATAAGTACAAATAGCTTTCTCATAACCTTGAATATACCTTATAATCATATCATGTACACAAAAAAACTCCCTTATTTAGTTATTGTGACGCTAATATTGGTTACCTGGTACATTTTTCTTTACAAACTATATATCCCTAGAATTGCTGCATTTGGCTGTTTTGACGACTGCTTTAACTACTTAGGCGGATACTTCATCTTAAACGGCAAGCAATTGTACTCCCAAATCTTTTTTAATCACCAGCCACTAATGGCTTACATTAGTTATCTTATTCAGCTATTTACTCAGCCTACTAATATTTTCGAACTACTACTTCGCCATCGTCAATTTGTACTTCTTTTTAGTTTCACCGCAAACTTATTACTACTACTTCGTTTTGGTTTTTTTGGCATAGGATTTGTGTTTCTATATGAGCTACTTAAATTCTACTTGTTTGGAGAGAGATTTTTAGGAGAGGGGTTAATTGTCTATCCCTTGGCTTATCTTGTGGGGATTGTAATATATAAATATCAAAATAAGAAGATATACAAAGTAGATTACGTAGTTAGTGCTATTTGTAGCTGGTTTATTATCTTTACGCGTATTCCTTTTCTACTATCAACTCTAGCAAGCTTTGGTCTAATTGTTCTTGGTAAGCCTTTTTCTAAAGTAAAACAAATTTCACTAATAACTTTTTTACTATTAAGTCTTGCTACTATCCTAATTCATCCAGTTCAAGAATATATCTTTAACATATATACCATCAACACAGGATTTTTTGAATTTGGTAGAGACATGATAAAGTCATTTATTTATCCCCTATATATCTTTTTAAGCGGTGAGTGGAACATTTTCAGACATACCCTAATAGTACTAAGCGGGGTATTTGTAGTCTTGCTTATAATTACAGTTAAGCAAAAACAGTATAAATCCGTTATAGCTCTACTAGCGATTCTAGGACTAGCAAATTTACGACTTGTTGAGCCTGGAGATGTTTTTTACGGCGCTTTTCACATGGCTCCTTGGCTTGGGGTGTTTCTATTCTCAATCTTCCTTATGTTGCAAGATCAATTTCAACATAAAAACTATAAAATTACTGCTCTTTTTGCAATAGTACTAATTAGTCTTATTGGCTATATTCTTATCTCTCCACGTTCCTATATCCATGAGCAATTAAATCAACATGAAATGTTGGTTAACAACTTTGGAAACGAAATGCAGGTTGGAGAAGTAGTTAAGGTTCTTTCAGATCCAGATGATACTCTCTTCTTAGACGGATTTGACGATCTTATCTACTGGCAGGCACAAAGACTATCGGCATATAAATACTCTTGGTATACCTCAGCTATGCCTAACTTTGCCAAGTACTCTAACACCCGCATGAAAATGTTTAAAGATAATCCACCAGATTTCTACTATGGATCTTGTCCTGATGAACGCATAGCTCTTGGATCTTTATCTAAAGACATACTCAAAGAATACCAACAGCTTATTTCAACCGATGACAAACCCACCTGCTTGTATATAAATAAGCAGAAACTACCTGAGATAACAGATAAACAATGGGGGCAAGCTAAAGAACTACTATATAAACAGCCTTAAGAAGGCTTACTTTTTTTGAAAGACATACTGATATTCAGTCTGAAATATAGCCTCATAGTTTTTATCTCTTAGCAAGAAAGTTAGCAAGCTATCTTTATCTTTAAGCCCAAAAAACACATTAGGATTTTGCTCATCCCTTAGATCAAGAACAATATAATCAGGATTATAAACCTCATAGTTATCTCTTAAGAGCATTACATCCTGATGAGTAAAACGCACAGCCAGATTGTTCTGCGTCATCACAGAGGCATCTTTAGGCACTTTATTTACCAATTCCTCTAGAAAATGAAGGTTTTTTGTATGAAGATAAAATGCACGATTATATGCAAGTGCTAGTGGTCCATGTAAATAAAACTGGTGCATAAATAATGCAACAATAACCAACACAATTCCGTAATATAGTCGAGCTTTTTTTACCAAATCTTAAGCATGCATAGATACTAGACACACCCATTATCCCGGCAAGTTGTACACTATAATGTATACTCATCCCCCACCTTAAATATGAAAACTGTGGAAAAAATCTCACACTCAAGTCTTGTAATATAAGCGGATACGCAGGTGGAAACAATAGAGGAAGGAATCCAAAACTCAAAAAACTATCAAATAAAGTTTTGCGTTTAATTGGATGATCAATTAGAAAAGTTAAATCTCTCAGCATCGATCCCAAATCCGTGGGAGCATACTGGTACAAATCTCCTGCAAAATATGGAATAATAATTTTAATACTCAACCACCCCCATAATAATGGTATTACTAAGGTTATTAAGCTTATTTTTCTCCATTTTTTATTCACAAACCAGATAAATATCGCCAGCCCAGCACTTACCAAAAAAAAAGTTCTCCTTAAAACCTAAAAATATTAGTAACCATAGGTAGTAAGAACGCTTTTTATTACGTACAAACAAGTACACCGTTAGCATAAATGGTAAAGTCGCAAACACATCCGGATGAATATCTGTTATAAGCGCATTCTGTAGACCAACAAATAGTAGATAAGAAACCATTATTGCAAAAGATATAAACCGGTCTTTCAAAACACTAATACCAATCTTATATAAAACCCACCCACTTAAACTAACAGCAACAACTTGAGCAATGAGTTGAATTTCTGCTCTTGATGTAATCCAATACAAGGATGAAAGCAAAAAGAGACTGGGAGTAAAATGGTCAGCAAAAATCCATTGACCTGTACGAACGAAATGGTCGATTATAGGCGGCTGAAATCGAGACACTCTCCAGATGGCTTGATCATATATTCCAAAATCATAATAAAATGTCTCAAACTGCCAATATCTAAACAGAGAAACCAGTACCCCCGCAGCTGTATAGCCAAGCAAGAATATATAGTGCAGATTTTTAATTATATAATTAATATAGTATTTCATCTTAGATGAAGAGGTATAATAATCTCATATTATTAAGACATGATACGTATTAAGTCACTCATAATCAAGTAAGATAGGAAATAGGATATAATAGATATTACTATGCCTGACTCAAATCCCAAAATCGTTGTTGTAATGCCAGCATATTACGCGGAGAAAACTCTAGAAAAAACATTTAAAGATTTACCAAAAAATCTTATTTCCGAAATAATATTAGTCGATGATGCCTCGGGAGATAGAACAGCAATTGAAGCTAAAAAACTAGGAATTAAAACATTTGTACATAAGCAGAATGTAGGCTACGGAGGAAATCAAAAAACTTGCTATTGGGAAGCTCAAAAAAGCAATGCAGACATAATAATCATGCTCCACCCAGATTACCAATACGATGGAACTAAAATACCAGCACTTGTAGAACCTATTCTTAAAGGTGAATACGACGTTATGCTAGGATCGAGAATCAGAACACGTCAAGAGACGCTCGCCGGAGGCATGCCACCAATCAAATACCTTGGAAATCGCATATTAACAACTATCGCTAATATAATCCTTGGTACGAATCTTTCAGAGCACTTAAGCGGTTTTCGAGCTTATTCTTCTAAAGCCTTAGAGGTAATACCTTTTCAGCGATTTTCAAACAATTTCGTATTTGACCAACAATTTATCTTTTCTGCGGTTTCATATGGATTCAAAGTAGGAGAAACTCCTGTTCCTGTTCGTTATTTTAAGGAGGCTTCATCCATCGGTGGCTGGAAAGGAATCAAATACGTACTAGATACATTATTCTGCTTCCTTCTTTACGTCCTCCATCAACTGGGTCTCATCAAGAGCAGGATGTTCAGATAGCACGCCTGGTGAAATTACCCTATATGCAGGTGAGTTGTCTCTCCATGTAATTGTTGATATTCGATACTGCTCGTACTCACGTTGACAATCAGCCCGATTAACATATAAATAGTTTTTTCCTATCTGAGGTATCTTTTTTCCAATAAGCTCTGGATAAGCACACGGCATAGGCACATAGACAATTTTTCCAAAGCCCTCATAGTCTTCATCCCTTGGTGAGCCTTCTGCTTGATACTGTTCTGGACTATATCCAAAATAATAACGAATTACTTGATCTGCACCACTGTATCCCTTACTAATGTATATGGTTTCATATTCACCTTCTATTTCTTTTAAGAATAACCCCAACTCCTTTTGTGCATAATTACGATACTGTGACTGATGTATCTCAAAATGTGTATGGTATTGATGAATAAAGAATAATAAATTCCAGCAATAGAATATTGCTACCACAGTAATAATGACTTTCCCACATCTAACTGAAACCAACATCTGTATTAACTCACTAACCCCAGCAGCAATTATTATTAATAAAGGAGGCAACATTAACAGCGTCCGGTACACATTTGGTATTTCATCAAAAGTCAAAGCTGGCGAAAGTGGAGCCAACACAAGCCAGAAAAATACCAACAATATTTCCTTATTTTTATACTTAAAATACCTCTGAGCTAGAGCAAATATTCCGTATACAAGAAGTGGCAACTCAGCTAAATTAAGCAATCCTACTGCTGGAATTTTAACTCTATTTGGAAAACCTCCTTGAAGAAACAAATATCTAGGTGAAAAATAATCCAGATAGTTCTGGCCAATAGTGAATCCAAAGTTTACAAGTTTATTATGATAAAAACGAGTTGCATAGACATTAGCTGTATTACCTTCTTCACGGATCTGCTCTCCCAATAAAGCAACTGTGTATGGATGGTTAAATATATTTAGCTGGCCTATTCTCTCGCTACTCTGCCCAAAGAAAAACGTAAAATATAAAATAGCTAACATAAATAGCCCCATTGCTGTTGCTAATACTATTTTTTGCTTTCCCTTTAAAACTTTCTGATAAAGTAAATACACAACCGGTAATAATAAAAGAAGAAAAGGACGAGGTGAATAGTACGAGTGAATTGATAGCATCAAGAAAATAAAAGCAAGAAATAAATTTGTTAATTTCGTCTTGATTACATAGCGATACATAAACAACAAGCCAGCTAAAACAAAAAACATAGCCATAACTTTTTCACTTGCCTCCCTCGAAAGATTAATATGCCAAAACGAAAACCCCAATAGCACACACGAAATAAAACCAACTCTTCGACTCTTGAGTAATCTTTTTGACAATAAATACAGAACTAGTACAGATAGAGATCCTAAGATTGCTGATGGCAACCTACCAGCAAACTCGGTCGCACCCAACAATTTAACAGGTAATATTGCAAAATAGGTGTATGCCGCTGGCCTAAAATCACCCACTGAAGTTGTAGCTAGAGGTAGTAGTTTACCCGATTGATCTCTACCGGTTAGCAGAAGAGAATAAGCATTGTAGGTAAAATCAACTTCGTCAGAATGAAACGAAGGTATTTCTCCCAAATTCACCACACGCAAAGTCAAAGCCAGAACGATTATTAATCCTAATAATATCCAGTTCTTCATTGTTTTTTTGACCCCCCACCCTGTGGCCAGAAATATGACACCACAAAGACAGATGTTAAAAATCCTACATGACTATTATTAAAGTATCGAGACATATACCAAAAAACAAAGAGAAATATGCCATAGGAGAATAATAAATTGCGCACCGTAGGTTTTTTCCGTAAATAATTGATCAAGTAAACTAACACGGGTAGCCCAAATATCAACTGGTATATCCAGAATGGAAAGTACCCCTGTAGATCTTTTATTAATCCAAACTGATTAAGCATCATTCCTATTCCGTAACCAGATATAGGATAACTAGTTGGCAGCGATCCATTTAAATAAAGTATTGTTGAATCAAAAAATGCTCGCGCATCCCACAGTAAAAACGGTAATGTTACTAAACCAAAGGCAACGGTAAACGAAAAAACTCCCTTAATCAGTGAAGATTTTGTTGTAGAGAAATACAGATATGCAACATAAAGAGGAAATATAGGCCAAGCAGACTGCTTAGTAGCAAAAGCCAACCCCATTAATATCCCGGACCAAACAAATTGCTTACGACCCAGAACATACAAAGAGAGGAGCAACCACCAAAACATCTGAATATCACTCCTACCTTCCAGAAAAAAGCTTAAGGTTGCAGGATTAAATGCAAATAATCCCAAAGCAAGAGCTCTATCTTCTTTAGGAACAATCTTATTCAATATCCACAAAATTCCAACAAACGCAAAAAATAGCGGCAATCTACCATCAACAATACTAAAAAAGTGAGCACCAAAGAAGTAGAAAGGGATAAACGACAGTAGATAAAAAGGTGGCATCACGAAATGGTATAACGCTGGATTGATAGCTGTATCCGAGTAGTACCACTCTTCAAGTGCTGTACCAAAATAATCTGCTACATAAGGATTTACTCCTTTAGTAAGATACCTTGTAGCCGCCTCAAGCTGCAAAATTATATCGTGCACACCATGCACTGGAGCAACCTGAGACCGAACTATTACAGATGAAAAAAAGACTGACCCGACTGTTATTAAAATCACACTCCAGGTAAGTATTATTCTATGTTTATCTTTACGTAAAAACAGGTTTATTCCCAAAAGAAGAAAAATAAGCCCAAACAACCAATAAGGAGTATTTCCCGTACTCAAGCCATATGTCATCAAAACTGGGGTAACCAATGCAAATAATATTATCGCACCCATATCATCAGTCGGATTTATTTTGATACCAATTCTGTGATGCATCATAATGACGACTAGGATTAATAAATCCCCAGTCATCTCCTTCTACTTTAACCTCATTAATATCTACAATTACATACCCGAAACTCTTATTGATAACAATACCCAACTTATTCTCTCCCTTGGCTACACCAATTTTGACCCCATCATCAGAAACTAATCCATCTACAAAAAGAACTAATGCAAAAGAGGATGCGCGACCATCAGTATCAAACTTATAATCGTGTATAGCAAACTTTTGACCTGGATATTTCTCTTCCAGCACCTTCTCCCAATATTTAGACTCATAATATGAATGAGTTAGCCCACCCTGCAATGCTGCCTTACTATTCCACAGACTCCCAATAACAATCAGTATTAATAAAATAACAGCTAAATAGGGTTTAATCTTATATGTTAAATACACAATCCATCCTGTTAGGATAATCACAAACGGATTAAGAAACATAATATAACTTGTAAATATTGGTGTACGAACATAACGCAGAGCTACTATCATTACACCCGTTGATATAATCATTACTAGCCATTCTTTACTGAGCTTTTTCGTAACAGCTTTATATATAGTTGCCAATACTATCAGTCCTGGAACAATATAACCAAACGCTAAGAAACCGCCTATAATGTAAGACCACTGTTCTGGCCAGAATTGCAAAACATAGGTCAACCACCTTCTTCCCAACATCTCATATGATATTCTATACTGCTCAACTAAATAGTAACTTGATATACCTTTGCTGTTTACAAAATCATTCTGCAAATCAAATATCAGTAGAGGCACTAAGGGAATAAATGAACCAATCGCCAAATAGAGTAAAGACCGTAAACTCGGCAAACCCACAACAAGAAATGTTACGATCGGTATTGCAAATAATGCTGCCCCTTGTAAATGTACTGTAGCAGCTAAGCTGGCGCATAAACCAAGCACAAACAAATATTTACTCCTCTTATTCCTAATATATTTAATACTCATCCATAACACAATAAGGCTAAAAAATGCTTGTGGAGACTGGTTTGTTAAATTGGCTGGCTGTTCAAGCTGTGTCGTCGAAACTGCAGCTAATATCCCAAGTATCAAACCAAATTTTCTATCTATTAGCTCACGACCCACATGTAGTATTAACAAAACAAACACCAGACTTAATACAACTGACATAATCCAGGGAGTAATCACAGAAAAAGGATATATGGCTGTCGAAATCATAACCAACCAATACCACTCACCGCCAGTCTGAAATGGTCCAGCTGATGAAAAAGGACCAACAAGAGGAATCTGTCCAGTCTGCAAAGCGTACCGAGCTACTAATGCATTATGAGATTGATCTTGAGCCAACACCCAACGGCTCTCAAAATTATAAAATCGCAAGAAGAACGCCAGTAATAAAATCAACAAAATAGATATCAAATACCAATTCCTTCGCAACTTTCTAATAATGTTAGTCATATATTCGATATTTTATCAACGTCCACAATGCGCGAACTCCATCACGAATAGTATCAAGCTTCTTTCCATCGTCATATCCTCGTGGATTTGTCTTAATAGGTATTTCATAAATATGAAAACCTTTTTTTAATAACTTTGCCGTTATCTCTGGCTCAAACTCAAACCCCTTCGCCTCAAGCCTAATATTTGTAAGAGCCTTACGTGGAAACAACTTATAGCAGGTTTCCATATCAGTTATCCACTGACCATAAAGTATACTGGTAACTAAACTTAGAAATCGGTTACCAAAAAAATGTAATAGAAAAAGCGGAACACGCTCATCACGTCGCAAGTTTGGCAAGCGATCCAACCTTGTGCCATATACAACATCAACCCCAGCCACGCCTAGGACTTTAACTAGTCTAGGTATATCTTGCGGATCGTATTCCAGATCAGCATCCTGAATAACTACATAATCACCCGTTGCATGCTTAATACCTGTTCGCACCGCCATCCCCTTCCCCTTATTTTTTCTATGAGATACTACTTTAAGCTTTGGAATTTGTAATTTAGATTTTTTGATTTCCAATACACTAGTATCAGTAGATCCATCGTCAACTACAATAATCTCATAACTAAAGTCTTGTTTACCTAACTTTTGCAATCTCGACAGAACCTTACAAATCGTCTTTTCTTCATTGTATACAGGAACAATAATAGATACTTTCACCTTCTAATTATAACTAATAAAGAAATAAATCCAAGCGAAGTTAGCAAGATACCCAATTTAAACGACAGTGGCTCATACTTAAACTGTACTTTATGTATTCCTTCAGGAACTGTTACTGCTCTAAAACTATAATCACTCCTATAAATCTTAGTTTTCTCTTCGTCTATGTATGCATTCCAACCAGGATAGTAGTTATCAGATAAGAACAGGATAGCTGGGCACCTTGAATCTGTTTCTATCTCTACCCTATTAGGGGTATATGATGTTATTTTTGATGTGCCCACAGCACAGTTTTGAGATCGGTCAAAGGATAGCTCTTCTTCAACAATTACCGTTTTGGATAGATCAAAGGTTTCACTAAACAACGTGTCTGCTATCTCTTGTTTATCTTTTAGTACTACATAGTCATTAACCAAAAATGAACGAGGTAGTGAGTCTAGGTTTTGATAGATGCGATACTTGTCATCCTCCCATTCTAGTTTAAAACTCTCAGCTGGGAAACGTTCTTCAGTTGTATTCCAGTCCTTACCTTCTCCCTCTTTTGCTTCTAGAATATATTTAACTCCCAAGAGAGATAGAAGCTTAGTCCGATACGGATTACCTAGAACTGCTTCATGTTCAGATGCCTGTCTAATATTAGCGTCAGTTCGAAGAATTTGCTTAGTGATTGAACCTTGTACTTCCTGAGAGAATAGTAATTCCCCATATTCTTGAGGAAATAAGGCATCGTAACCTTCGGGTGAATAAAGACCATAATACATAAGCATATTTTTCTCAATATATCCGTTTCCATATCCCCAGACTCTATTTAATCCTGCTATCTCTTGCAGCTTAGTAAGAACAGGAACCTGTGGAAACACAAATTTACGCTCAGAAAAATAGAGATACTTATTTGCAAAATAGAAAGATGATACTAGAGAAATTACAATTAGCACATAATAAGATAATTTACTTATTGAATATTTCTTAATCCCTCCCATAAATATCCCAATAACTGTCACACCAAAAAGCAGTGAAGACAATATTGTATTCCTATATGAAACTGTTGCAAAATTTCCAAAGGGATCATTAATAGCTTTTAAATACGGAAAGTACCATTTATAGACATAGTCAGATATATTTGCCATTTTTGCCAATCCAATAACCCCCCAGGAAATAGCAAATATAGATGCAAAAACCATGATAATTCCTAGCCACACTTTCTTATTCCATTTTTCGCTCAAAAACTTTTCCATCCCATAGGCTGACAACACAGACAGAGAAAAGACAGCAATAATAAATATACGCGAAGGCATAATCACAGATAATATTGGCAATCTTGAATAGTATAGAAGCCATCCTACTGGTGAAAACCCAAGCAACAAAGCAGTTATACCTACCCACTTAAAAAAAGCCATCTTATTGATCTTTAAAGATACACTTTCACTAAACAAAGCATATAGGGCAAGCATAAATCCAGGTATCCCAAAATAGATCACACTTTCATGGTAAAAACCCTTTCCAAAATAATTGTATGCTCCGGGGTTACCCCAGAAGTCTGGAATTAAAAATGTAAGTAGATGCCACGGCTTCGCTAAGTAATCATCAAATAAGAATTTTGCATCCACCTGTCCTCGAGGAGAACCAAAAAATGCCTCAATAGCTGGAACAAGATGAATACCCACCAGCAAAATCGCTACCAGCAGACCAAAGATAAATGGGTATAGCTGTTTTAGCTGTCGACGGTCTTTATTTTTCCATCTATACAAAATCCACAACCCTGCTATAGTAAAACTATAAATACTCATCTGTAGAAATCCCGCCAGTATGGATAATGATAGCCCCAACACGAGAAGCAGCCAATTAGCATATGAGTATTTACTAAATAGTCTTTCAATAGAATATAAGATCATCGGCAACCAAAGCGCCGTGTGCTCAATTACAAGTGATTCCTGACTCCATACAGTCATCCAACCTGAATATGCAAATAACACTGCCCCAAAAAGACTGGATTTAAATGACAGCGATAATTTCTTTAAGAAAAGATATGTAAAGATACCTGCGATGATGGACTGCGCAATAATCAAAAGCGACCAAGCGTCTATCTGAGGTAACACAAAGTACAAAACATTTAGAGGATATAAAACGGCCGACTGATAAGTAGCTAAATGTATATTGCCAGAAAATACATACGGGTTCCAGAGCGGAATGTGGCCCTGCGCCAGCTGTTCTGTCGTAAATTTACGAAACGGATAGAAAAGTTTTAGGTTATCAAAGCCAATCGGTTTATTAGGAGGTCCATTTGGATATCCCTCCCACTCATAATCGGCCCAAGGAGAATGATATGCAACCAAAAGATTTGATGGAAAGGGAACCTGACCCTTAAAGAAATAATTCCGAAACAGGAAAACCGATAGTACCGACAGTAAAATAAGCACAAAGACACTCTGTATTTTAATCTTCAAATTATGTCTTTTGAACTAAAAATGCTACCGCCATAGTATAGTTAAAAAACTTTTGCTCCACAATATTGAACCCTTCACCTTCAATCATGTTCTTTAATATCTCTGTATTAAATTCTTGAATATGGGCATTCTCCCATACTCCATGTCTTAGATTAGTCCACCAGTGCCAAACTAGCTTAAAGAGTAAGTTACCAGTGTCCATTTCAATAACAGCTACACCTTCTTTTTTTAATACTCTTCTTATTTCTTTTAGCACCTCTCGTGGGTTAACCACGTGCTCAAGCACCTCTGCGCAAACAACAGTATCGAACGAATCCTTCTCAAAGGGCATCTTATGCGCATCACTCACAGTTAGGTTTAGTTTTTTATATTTTTTCTTACCATATTCAACTCCATCTTTATATACATCAATTCCAGTGCAACTAGCCTTTGGATACTTTACAGCCATTTGTGATAAAAACCAACCACTAGCACAACCCACGTCTAATATAGCACTAGGATTAACATCGGATTTATTTATCAAAGATAAAATAGCTCTCAGCTTACCGTAATGCCAAATCTTTTGTAATATATTCTCCTTAACTCCTCGCTGATAATAATCAGGCCCTGGTTGCTGCCAAATGTCCTGTAAATCATCTAGTGTAATTTCGTGATTAGATACCATATATACTCCCCCCCTCACCTTTATAGACAACGTTTATTTTATCCCAATAGTCTAGCCAAAACCTATCCTCTTTTGAATAAATAAAGTGTATATCCTCCGATTGTAGCATATTATAAGCATCGTTTAAAGCATCCTGACATACTAATTTATCCCAATTTGTCTTATTACATACTTTTTCTGGTAACAAAAACCGCATAATTAGTGCCAACCTCTTATTTATATCAAGATCTGGAAATGTTACACCCTCATTTACTGCATATACTCTCTTTCCCCCAAGAGAAGGAATAATAGCACTAGATCTTGATGTGAACCATCCATATAATTCTTCTTTTGTATATTTCTGCCGCAGCTCTGGCAACTGAAGCACGGTCTGGTTATATTCTCCATGCTCACGAAAAAACTCCAGAACTTCCAATTGGCTATTATCTATAACTCTACCCTTGTCAGTAAGTAAAATCTGCAAATCAGTTACGCTGGAAGGTAAAGTGATAATAACAATTAGTAAATAAATTAATATTCTATAAAATCTGTTATTAACCTTACTCATTAGACTAACTATTCCTGGACCGACTAAAATAGATACTAAGAACAAGAAATACCAATACATCTGTACCATATTAAATACTCCACCTGCTGGTTGGAGAAAAAACATTGGAATTAAATACGAAACACCCAACATTGCCAGATAAAAAATCGCATCTACTTTTAAAATACCTCTCTTAATAAATGTTCCTAGTGCAAATATTGCCAGCAGCCTAGTGCCCATGTTTCCCAAGAAAAATACCCCGTTCGCCCAGATCTCCAATTTAATAATCCCCCACCAGTTATGCGTATATTCGGCTAACTCCCACAAAACTCTCCACCTAGTAAATCCTAGCGGTCCCTGCATTGTGATATGTGGTGGCCACAAAGGTTGAAAAAGAAGAAATCCATAATTAGCATTAAAAGGGAAGAATACCGCCATAGCCATAAGCAATGCTAAACCAAATATTATCAGCAAATCAAACTTGCGCTGTGACCAAGCCCTCCAGACAGCTGCAACAGCCAAGGCTCCCATTAATATCATGCCTGCATAAACCTTAAAGCCAACGCTTATACCAGTAGCTACTATTAGCCAAATCGCCCATTTCTTTTTATTAGTCCGTAGGTACTCAATCAAGAAATAATATGACCAGATAACCAAAACTATAGAACTTGCAAAGGCGGGGTTTACTAGTGAACATCCCAGAGGCTGACATATTCCAAAACCACTATTTATGCTCAAATCCTGCTTCCAGACCAATGGTAATAAGAATGCAAAACTCCCGCCAAATAAAGAAAAGAAAGCTGACCATAATCCAGCTTTTTTATTCTTATATAGCTTAACTACAACCCTATAAACACCATACCCCCAGAGATACGAAATAATAAGTGGAAATATGTGAAAATAGAGACTAGTTGTTGGAATACTTGTCACCTTAGCTATTCCAGCCAAGAGTATATGGTAAAAGAAATGATAACCCTTAAGCAGTTCTCCAGCAAAACCCGGGTGCTCAGGTGGAAAACTATTCATAAGTTCTGAAATAAGAGCTAAATTCCAGATACCATCACTCGCATTCACTCCTATTAATCTATAACCATTTTCTAAGTACCAGCCACTTCGAAGCATTGTCAGTGAAAACACAATAGCAAATACTCCAATGATAAGTTTGCTTCTCATTCTGTTACAACAACTTCAAATCCTAAGCTACTATTTGGAAGAAGTACTGAAGAAGTCACATCCACTGAATCAGGCACGTTAGCTGGAATATCCACTAATATAGTGTTCTTTCTTGCAAGATCTTCCGCCCAGTTTATCTCACGAAACTCATATCTACCAAAACTCTTAACGTGTACAAATGCATCATCCGTAGGCTCGTACCGATTTACCTTTTTCTGGTACAAATCTGGATCATATTCTGAGTAAAAATCTAAAAATATATATGGCGAGGCTTCCGGTTGAGACATGATAACCTGCTTATCCATATACTCATCATTATCTAATAGATCAACAAGTTGATGATGCGCATATCCCCACTCTATCCCTGTAGATTGAGGAAAATGAACATAGTAGCGTTCAAAATATAGCATTATATTCAAGCTGTACCCCACCACTAGAGTTAAGAGTATTACTTTACGTAACTGAATGTTATTATTTAATGTATCCATTAAATATAGTATTCCCATAGCTGTAATAATTGGCATTACAGGAAAAACAGCAAACATACGATTAGTGTGGGGAGCGTCCTTAGTTATGCTTGCTGCTATAGGAGCAATTAGTAGCCATAATAGAACCAGCCCATATCTTTTTCTATTTTTTCCTTGCTTGGCAACTCGTCCTATTAAGTAAACAACTCCTAATAATAAAAATGGAGCTTCTATAATATACATATTTCCGAAATTTGGAATGTTATGAGCCATATTAGATCCACCGTTAATAAACAAAAAACTAGGAGAAAAAGAATTTAAATAATTCTGTCCAAAACGCTCAAGAGCAAAAACTAAACGGTTGTGAGCAATTTTTGCTGTAAGAGAAGATGAATCATGATTCAGCACTCTTGGTTGTTCTATTTGACTATGAACAACTGTGGGATCACCAAATATACTTATTCCGGAAAGCTTGGTAGTATTAGCTGAAAATAAGGTTTTACTAAAAATAAAACCCGCCGCCCCTAAAAACAATAGCCCTGCAACAACAGACACTTTTGTACGAGGAATGCTTTTGTAAAATAAGCCCAAAATAGTAAGCACTAATAAACTAGTAAAGAGATGGTTTCCATGATAGCTATAATATGTAAGAGCAAAACCTAACCCAGATAAGATAAGAAGTTTGCGCTGGCCTCCCAGTGCCTTAAAGAAAAAATAGACCGCCAAAGTAACTAACATAACAGCCAAGTTAGATTCTGACTCTACTCTAGACAAGTGCAGATGCCAAGGAGATATTGCCAAAAGTAAGGCAGAGAGCAAAGCTAAATTTTTTCTATTAAATAACTTTTTTACCAACAAGCAGGTCAATATTATTGACGTACTTCCTGCAAGTATAGATACTAATCTGACTGACAGCTCATTCATACCTAACATTTTTACAGGCAAAATAGTTAGGTAGATATATAAAGGAAGCTTCCAATCACCAAATGATTGGAATGATAAAGGTAACAACTCTCCATATTCATCTTTACCTGTCTGAAGCAAGGAATACGCGTTGTACCCTATCGAAGCTTCGTCACGATTTACTCCTGGTGGAACATCGGTTACTCTATAAACTCTCAAACCAATCCCCAGCAACAATATTATCCCCAATACTAAAAGTGTAACTTTATTTTTCACGTCTTTTTATCATTATAATGGTTACACCCATGATCAGTACACTAGCTATACTGATTATCACACCATACCTAAAACTATCCGGCTCGTACTTGAAATATATCTCATGGCTGCCACCTGGTACAACAACTGCCCGAAATGTATAGTTTGCTCTATAAATCTTAGTTTTCTCTCCATCTATGTATGCATTCCAACCTGGGTAATAATTATCTGATAACACAAGTATTGCCTCACAATTTGTATCTAGCTGCACCGCAACTTCATTTGCCAGATAATCAAGTAATTCTAGATTATACTGCTTATCCTCACAGCTAAAATCCAGATCAAGATCTTGCTCCAGTAGCACCGTCTCTCGTGGACTATAGTCTTCACTAAAAAAGAGCTGCTCAAACTCTGTCGCAGAATTAAAAACTAGATAATCAAAGACTAACTGCAATCTGGGAACCGCCATTTTGTTAACAAATATCTTCCAACCGTCAATATCATATACCTGCTCAAGACGGTAACTTGGAAACTCACTAACATAACTTGGGTTATCTATTCTATCTAAGATATATTTAACCCCCAGAACATCAAGAACTTTTAAACGATATTCATTTTCTTTTAAATCCTCTAGACTATAAGCTGTGGCAATAACTGCATCTGTACGGTTGGTGCGATCAAATTTTTGCTGTAGTTTTCCTTGCTTTGTTAACGCTATAAACTCCCCATATCTTTGTGGATAAAGCGGATCGTATCCTTCGGGTGAATAAAGCTTAAGCTGTGTTGCAAAATTGGCATCAATAGCTGCAGAACCATATCCCCAAACCCTATCTATACCAGCATTTACTTTAAGAAAATCTACAATTTCTGTATCCGGATAAACCACTTCCTTGGGTACAAACGAATTAAATTTACGAAATGAGTACCAGCGCTCAGAAAATTGCAGAAATATAAGTGCGTATATTCCTAGATAAGCTATCTTTCCTTTTAGTGTTGAAATATATAGAAGTGGCAAACTTGCTACTAACAACAAACTGGTCAAAATTACACTACTCCTGTTTATGGGTAGCACATCAGAGAAGTACAATAACCAAGCCACTCCTACTATAAGTATCGCTGGGACTACATATCTATAATGTTTCTTTTGCCAGTGATCTAAACCCATACCTGCCAAGATACTTAAACTAAATGCTAATATGAAACCCATCAAAGTTGGACTGCTACTCGAAATAAGAGGTAGTGGAAGCATATAAATAATTCTAGATAAAGGATTAGCAGTAAGCATAATTCCTATCACCAGCGCTACTACTGCATAAAGCCTTACTAAGTGAGATTTTCTAATCTGACTAAATGAAACTAATACAAACAATATTGCCACAAAACCTATGGACAAGGCTTTACCGATGTATGTATCAGAAATAACATAATTTGCTGTAGCCGGGTTTCCGTAAATATCTGGAATAAATAGCATTAAAAGCTGATAGGGCTGAACCAGTATCTTGTCTACTAGAAAATTGTATTCAAGTATACTCCTTGCAGACAGTCCTATTAACTCAATACCCGGCAAAAGCTGAACTGCTCCAATGCCTACTGAAAGGACGATAAACCACGCTATAAACCAAAATCTTCTTATTTTATGCAGTAACTTTGCACGATATATTGAGTATATGAGTACAAAACTCAATACGTAGCCTAAAACCTGGATATGGCCCGCAAAAAGCGCAGATATTATACCTAGCACAAATAAGAACATCCATCTGATTGTCATTTTCTGCAGCAAATGCTCAACTGCTAAAAGCAGAAGCGGCAACCATAACATAACCTGAATAATAGTGTTGTATTCAAGCCACACGATCGCAAACTGAGAGTAAGCAAAGGATAAACTCGCTAACACTGCTCCTGTAACCTTTAAACCTACTTTTCTAGCATATAGATACATAAACCAGTTAGCTAATAAGGGCTGTAGCATAACTAACAAGCTCCAGGCAGAAAGCTGCGGAAAAATAAAGTAAAAGATGTTAAGAGGATAGAAAACTGCCGATTGAAAATTAGCTAGCAGTGGCTGTCCAGAAAAATTATGGGGATTCCAGAGAGGAATTGCTCCTTGCTTCAACTGGTCAACTACAAATGTCTTCCAGGGATATAGCTGTTTTAGGGTATCAAAGTACTGGAACTTTGTCGGAAATGATCCTGGAACATATCCTAAGAAACTATACCTTCTCCAGGGATTATACTCAGCTATTAATAGATCTCCAGGAAAAGGCACGAGACCTAATGCTATAAGTTTATAGAAAAATATTGCAGCTAACCCCCCAAATAGGAATAGAGCTAAGATTATTTCTTTGCGAACCATTTAAAAACCTTCTTTCTAAAAATCCCAACAATAATAATTACAACAAAACTTAAGACCGTAATCATATCTGCTATATACCTCACCTTACTCTCTCCAAATCTAACTTCAACTTTATGCTTACCCTCGGGAACACTATAAGTGATTTGTCCCTTCCAGCTAAAATCTTGAAATTCTATATCTCTTTTTTTTCCATCTACTAGCACCCTCCAACCAGGAAAATACTGCGTATGATCAACTAACATACTCTCCTGAGAGACTTCAACAACATATGTATGCACATTAGATTTCTTAACATAGTTTGAGACACTAGCATCTCCCGCTACTATCTCAACCGGAGAAGCTGGGTAAGAACTTGCCGGTCCCTCAGACCATATTACATCTGTTTCACCCCAGTAGGTTGTAGTCTTAGGAAAATTCCAATAGCCCTCCTCCTTGATGGTATCTAGACCCAAGCTAGGCAACCAGTAATAGACAGATGTAACAATAGTCAATAAAATTATACTAGTGTATACAGCTTTATTTTTGACAACACTAAATTTCAATAAAACCGGCGCCATCATTGCAATAGCAAAAGTCATTAGCGAAAGAAAACGCCAAGGAAACTGAAATTGGCGAAGTAGGCTTATTCGTTCCCACAATGGCTTTGACACTGGCTGCATAAAAAATAGTGCTCCAAATACAATTAGAAATCCAAAGACTATGACTCTACTAAGCTTCTTACCTTTCTTTAATGCTGAGTAAGCTACCCCAAACGCAACAAACAACACAACCAACTGCATTAAACCCAGCTGGGTTACAATTCCCCCTGTCTGGAGAAACTGTATATTTGTAAGATTCGGTACAAGAAGTTGTAAAAATGGAGGGAAATGCTCCAGATATATACTCTGCATAAATAGATCTCCATACGTATATTTATGCTCTGCCATCGCAGACACCCAGTAGTACGCAGATAGACCCATTCCAAGCAAAAGTGAAGCAGCTCCCCAAGTAATATTTCTCTTATTTTTGCCAAATAAGATTAAGAACAATACTGCAACACCAAAAAACAACAAACTGACCGAGTTATGCGAGATTATCAGGAGCGCTACTGCTACTGAGGTTAAGACAATATTGGTAAAGTTAATTTTTTTAAATAATCTAACTAAGCCATATAAAACTAACGGTAAAAAAGTATACGTATATACTTCTCCAAAACTTCCTCTAACCAGAAGCTCAACGAATCGAAAAGTATTAAACTGATAAAAAACGGTTACCAATAGAGCTTTCTTGTCACTCTTAAAAAACTCCCTAGCAAATAACCACATGAATATACCCGAAAAAATATAGCTCAAAGATAAGGTTACCTTAAAAGCTCCAACCAACGAACTCCCGAGCGCTATCAATAGTGATGAAACTATATATGGAAATTGATAAATGAAAATAAATAGCGGCATACCATATCCATAATTAAGATCCCCTGCAAAACGTGGTGGTATTTGTCCATCTAAGAGAGCTTTATAGTAAGCAGCCATGCGTGGCAAATGCACCAGACCATCATGGGTATGGACAAGCTTATCTGTTATAAACAAGCTTAAAAGTGGCAGCATAGAAAGAACTATAACTCCGAGTAAATAGCTATGTTTTGTTAAGAATTTTTTTATCATTATATACATAATTACTTCTCTGTCTACTAACAATTCCCAATCTAAATAGCGCCAGTACAAAGCCATAACTAAATGCAAAATCGCCTCTCGCGATGGTTGCTAAAAAGTGATAGGGAAGCCAAACTATGTGACTAATTGTAAGTTGCAGATCTGTTATATTTTTCCAGACAAACAATAGCTGATTTCTATAAGCTATTGATTTAATTTCTTCATCGCTGAAATTAGATTTAATTGTTCCATCAGAGTGAGCATGAGTAACCACGCTCTTTGATTCAAACAATAATTTATACCCAGCTTTACGAGCCCTGTAAGAAAGATCAATATCTTCCCAGTAGAATGGCTTATATAGCTCATCCATTCCTCCAAGCTTATCCCAGATATATTTACGAAACGCGCCTGAACCACCAGATACCCAGAATGTATCTGCCTTGTTCACTTCTCCTCTTTTATGCACAACCATCCCCCTTTCCCACCAACCAATACCTCGACCTCTCTCTATGGTTTTATTTCCTTCGATGCTCTTGTCTAGGCATCCAACCGCAAAAATTTTCTCATCAGTAAAATGGGATATTAGTGGCTCTAGAAAATTAAACTCCGGGCTAACGTCTGAATTAAGTAAAACAACAATATCTCCTCTAGCATTTGCAACACCAGTATTTACTGCAACAGAAAATCCTCTATTTTTCTCGTGCCTAACTAGCTTTATGTTTTTAACTTTTGAACGCTGGCTCTCAATTTGGGTAACAGAGTTATCTATGGAAGCATCATCAACTACTATTATTTCAATAGTACTGTCATATGCTAATGCTGCTTGAGCAATCTTCGGCAAATTCTGCTTAAGTAATTCTTCACCATTGTAGTTTGGAATAACAATCGAGACCAGTGATTTTAATTTAGCCATTCTTTATTATATTCTAATCTTAAATTCAACTTTATGCTTTCCAGAAGGTACAACCACACCGCGCAAAGCATAATCTACTTCAATGATATCCTTTGAAACTCCATCGACAAAAACACTCCATTCAGGGTAATATACATCGCTCAATACCAATAAGTGCTCCTCTTCAGTCACAGTCTCCGCCACAACTGAATTAGGGCTATAGCTAAGTAGCTTTACGTTCTCAGATCTGACTAAGGGCGTATTAGCCAGCTTAAGATCTTCATATACAACTGCTTGAGTACCTAGATCCAGACCCTCTTCAAATATTTTATTAATAGCCTCTTGTTTACTATTGACTTTTAAAACTGAGGATACCAAAAAGACCCGTGGATAAACTTCTATATTTTCATACACCTTGGTTTGCCCTTCAGAAAAGACTTCTACTAGCTTTGATGAACTTAACTCATCTAAACTAAGAATGTACTTCACATTCAATAAATCCGCTAACTTACTCTCATAGTTTTGAGGTGATAATATGCGATTAAACTCTAATAAGGAAGCGTCTGGTTTATTCTTCTCCCAGGCACTCACCAATTCTCCATAATTCTTAAGATATAGTGGGTCGTATCCTCCAACATCCTGTAATCTATAGAAAGTTGAAAAGTTCGATGGCAAGATTCGCCTATCAGCCGCCATAATTCTAAACACCCCCTCTTGCTCCTGCAAAAACTCAATGGTTTTGGTAGAAGGAAAGAGATAGTCACTAGCTACAAAAGGAGTGAATTTCCAGCCAAACCGAAATAGGTCAAAGACTACAGTAAACAGTAAACAGTAAACAGTAAACAAAAAAATCTTTTTATTTCTACTAGCTATTGCACTAAGTAATAAGATAACAGTAATAATAAATAGTCCTGTTGGTAAAATTAAATTACGTTTTGCTACTGCAAGCTCTACACTACCTGTATCAGTATATATCCATAATGCAATAAATAAGCTCAAAAACAATACTAATACTGTGCTTATCTTTTTTATATTTAGCTGTCTACGTAAAAAATAATCTAGTCCAAGTGCAGCTAGCACCGCTAATGAAAAATCTACTATGGCCAATAATCTGGTCGGCTGACTAGTTCCAATTAGTGGCAAACCCATCCTAAAAGGTAACTGAGCAATAACATTATTTGTAGCAAATAATATAGATCCGATTAATAATCCAATATAGAAGAATGTCTTCCTATCTCTCCTGTATATAATTGCAAGAAGGGCAAATACAAAGCCGGCTATTCCTACATACCCAATAAATTCACCATAATTCCAAACTCCCCAGTAATTCAAGGTTGCTGGATTGCCAAAAAAATCTGGAGCAAAAAACTGAACTAGATGCTTAGCTGGTATAAACCAGCCTTCCTTTTGCCATAATACTTGATCAATTTCACGCGCTGACTGCAGGTAAAATTTTACAAATTGAATCCACTGTAGAGACGTTACTACAGCAAACAGTGAGCAAAGAGCAGAAAGTAGCAACACCAACTTACCCTTAGATTTACTTCTATACAAAATAGTAACTAAATAAGCCATAAGAACCAAAGATACATAGAAGAAGACCTGTAAATGCCCTGCAAGAAAACTTGAAGAAAGAGCAAAAATAAAAATAGTACTCCAAAGAAGACTCAATTTAACTCTTAGTTTTTCAAGCGCCAGCAATAATAATGGCAACCATAAAATTACGTGTAAAATAGTGTTCCACTCTAGCCAAGCAACGAAAAACCCACTAAAAGCAAATATTACAGCACCAAATGTCGCAGGTAGCTTAAATAGTTTCATTTCTTTTAGATATAGGTACATAAATAACAAAGCAAGAAGTGGCTGTAGTATAACCAGCACTGTCCACGTCATTTGAAATGGCATTAACCAGTACAATATATTCAAGGGATATAGGGCTGCTGACTGTAGATTACCAAGAAGTGGAGTACCCGCAAATTGATATGGATTCCAAAGCGGTAACTCACCTTGTTTCATAATCGACACAGCTAATTCTCGCCAAGGATACTGCTGACGAACTGGATCAGTTATTAAAAAATTCTTGTAAGGAATCCCGTTAGGATATTCCTGAAAAACAGCATCTCGAAATGGATGATACAAGCCGACTATAGTATCTGCTGGAATAGGCAATAATCCTTGAAAAATAGTTTTTGCAAAAAAAACTACTACTATTAACCCTAATAGCAATGGGAATAAGTATCTTTTCATAGCCTTTCTATTAGCTCCTGCCAATTTTTACAAAATTCTGCCTCAGAATATTTTACTGCATCTTGCTTTGATTGCTTTGAAAGTTTTTCCCATAATTCAGTTGAACCAGCTAGCTCTTGTGTATATTTTACTAACTCATCTGTAGTATCCCAGAGATAACCACCTATCTTGTCATTAATAATTTCTTTCTGTCCACCGCCTTTGAAAGCTACCGGAATACAACCAGACGCCATTGCCTCAACTGTTGTTATTCCAAAGTGCTCCATATTCTCTGGGTTTTTTTCACCATAACCCGTTCCATGCCAGTAGATCTTAGTCTCTTCATATAGCCGAGTTAAATCCTCATGGCTGATATTAGGCAATAGCTTAATATTATTACCCACACACTTTGCCACAAGCGCCTGGTAATAACTCTTGTCTTGCTCAAGTAATCCCCCAGCTATTACAAATTGCCAATCACCTAACTTTTCTTGTATGGAAATAAAGGTATCTATAAGCACATCTTGCTTTTTGAGCGGATGAAATCTTCCCACAGTTAAGATAGTATTCTGTTTTTTACCCGCCTTAAACTCTGTTGTATTGACTGGAGGATATATAACACTGCTATTTACTGCAAATTCTTGATCTATATATTTTTTTGTAAATTCTGAATTACAGACAAAATGATTAAATCTCTTAAGCTTAAGCTGGTTAGATAAGCTCCTCCCGTTTACGCTTGTGAAAGGAACCTGAAAATGAAGTATATTGTGCTTAGCTAAGCTAATCGGGACGCTACCATCTGAAAGGTAAATAATTACATCGTATTTAAAAGTATGCTTAATACGACTAATCTTACCTATCTGCATCGAGGCGTTAACAGAAACACCGTCTAGATCCAGATTGAATCTTTTTTTAGCCCTTTCAATAATATCCATGTTTGGCCAGAAAACATCAACTCTATGCTTTTTTGACAAACAAGAAGCTATGGTGAGCATATATCTCTCACCCCCAGCTAGACTATCTAGATATGGACTAGAAATACCAATTTTCATATTTAAAAATCACCTTGTGATCACCTTCCGGGACCACCACAGCTCTAAACGTATAATTTGCACGATATATATTCGACTTAGTTCCATCGAGATATACATTCCAACCCGGATAGTAATTATCAGACATGAACAGTAATCCTGGACAATCCGTAGACACATCAAGCTCGATCCTATTGGCTGAATAGTTAACAATAGCTACCTTGTCTTCTCCTTTGCACGGCTCTATGGCATCCTGTGGTTTCTCTTCGAGAATAGCTGTTTCTCTTAAGTCTGTATCATCGGCCAATATACTATCTATAACTTCCTGATCGCTATCTGCTACGATATAGTCATGTACTACATAAGCTCTAGGGTACGCAGTGGTATTTTCATAGATCTCATATTTTTCATCACTCCAAACTGCTGAACCAAAACTTTCTGGATATTCCCAGAATGGAAACACCCAGATATTTCTCCCATCGCCTTTAGACTGAAGGTAATATTTAACCCCCAGTAGATCAAGCATACTCTTTGTATACTCCCCATTTTTGTTCATAAGAACCACTGATCGATCCACACCCCGAAGATGACCATCACCAGCTGCAGAAACAAACTCTCCATAGCGACTAACATACAGCGGATCATATCCTTCAATTCCTTGAAGTTTAAATGGTGTCTGTCCTTCATTGCCAAAATTTCCAAACACTCTATAATTTCCAACATTCTTTTGTAAATATGTAAGCGCCCCATTTTCTGGATACATATTTTCTATTAGATCAAACGGCATCCATTTTGTACTAAACCTAAGCACATCAAAAGAAACAACAACCAACAAACCTAGTATCAACAGCTTTATGTATATTTCTTTCTTTACGAAGTAACCTAAAAATATCACTACTATTCCACTAAATATAAAAAACGTTGGAAGAATAAAATTGCGTTTGGCTATAGAAAATTCTTGCATCCCAGCTTTCTCAAGAAAGAAAAGATTATTACTAAGAAGCATCCCCCATGCACCAATTACAAGAACTATCCACACTCCAAAAAAAAGCATCATCTTTTTTGTTATCCTATGCTTGCTCCACACCACTATAAGTCTGTCTAAGCCAAATCCGGATAGTACCGCTATTCCAAAACTAAATAAAACAATAATGCGCGACGCTGCACTAGTAGCCAGCACAGGAATTTTCAGCTTAGCCAACAGATCAATCAAGGGCGTCTGGTAAGCCAATAGTAGGGAAAATGCTGCTAGCACACCAAAAAACCTTACTTTGCTAGATTTTCTATCCAAAAATAATACAAAAATAGCCAACATTACCGGAATCACTCCCGCAAAACTCGACCACTCAGCGTAGTGTCCAAACCAATCATTACGAGTAACCGGGTTGCCATAAAAATCTGGCGCTAGAACAGTTATTAGATAACTCCAAGGAATAACTTCTCCCACTTCGTACAATCCACTTCGTACAGACTGCTGATAAAACTGAATCGCTGGAATAAGCTGAGGCAGAGATATGATAAGACCTACTAAGAATAACATCGACAAACTTAAAAGCTTTCTCTTATTTAGCCAAAAAGAATACACTCCATATGAAGCTCCAGCAAGTAGCATGTAAATACTTGTTTGAAAGTGTCCAGAAAATAGTGATAGCGGAATACTAAATACAACAATTAACTTTGCAGCAAGATCTGGCTTGCTACGATAGCGTTCAATTCCATAAAGCACAAGGGGAAAATATAGAATTGCGTAAGCAAGTGTCCCATAAGCCATCCATACCGTTATGAAACCAGCAAACATAAATGATATGGCGCTTAATACAGCTGCAGCTCTACTCACTTTCAGCTTACGCACAAACAGATAAGTAAATAATCCTGCAAGCAGCGGCTGCAGAAGAATTAAGATGCTCCAGGCATGGACAAATGGTAGTACAAAAAAGAGCATATTTAACGGTGTAAATACTGCTGACTGAACATTCGCTAACTGAGGGTTACCCGCAAACTGATAAGGATTCCAAAACGGAATCTGGCCAAATTTCCAGCTTTCTATTACAACAGTCTTCCAGGGATAGAGCTGTGATATAACATCTGGCATCGCATTATTTCCAAACGGAAATCCAAAATAATTATTCCAAGGAGAGAAAAAATTCACCAGATAACCCGATGGAAAAGGTGCTAAACCTTTAAGTAAATACGGCTGTGAAAATATTAGCCATAAAACAACAATCCATATAACCGGCCAATATCTACGAATTATTTTCTTTGTAATTCCCATAATTTAGCATAAACTACAAAGTAACTATAAGCCTGATACATGCTTTCGATAAAACCGATGGCACCAACCTTCCAACCTCCTTGTATAAAATAAGAGTCTCTGAATTTTGTCAGCATTATCCTTAAAAACCTCCACCAGCTCATCTGAGGATGACCTGATTTAAATAACAACCCTGCTTCAACATCCGACCATTCGTTCGTTTTTTTAATCATTGAACTTAAATTTTTATGTGTATAATGGTTTAGATAGGAGTTTAAAATTCCTATTTTTCCTTCAAAAATTGCGGTCTCATGAATTTTTCCCCTCCACCCTCGCAATTTAGCTTTTAAAAACAGTCTTGGAATTTCCTCAATAAATGGCCACTCATGTTTACCTAGATAAAAGTTTCTTCTTCTTAAGATGTATCCCCCATACACATCTTGAATATTTGAAATTTCCTGCACAAGCTCATTTGACAACCTTTCGTCTGCATCAATATAAAGCAACCATTTTTTTGTTGCCTTATTATGTGCAAAATCTCTTTGCTGGGCAAAATTACTAAACTTCTGACTATAAACAATAGCTCCCGCATTTTTTGCAATATCTACTGTTTTATCAGCTGATAAATTATCTACAACAATAACCTCGTCTGCAAAGCTAACGTTTTTAATAACATCAGCTATATTATTTTCTTCGTTTCTAGTAATAATTATGGCACTTAGTTTTCCCATTTTCCCCAGTTGTATAAGTAATAATCTCGCACTGCTTTTCTTAAAACTCCACCTTTTTGAAAAAACTTAAGACTTTCTTTAAGTAGAGCTACTCTGGTTCTTATTGGAGCATAACGCATTCCCACTATTAAACGGTTTCTTGTTAAATAGTATTGATGCAACTTAGATCCAGGTTTATCTGACGAAGACGCATTCTTATGCCAAACCATAGCTTTGGGCTTATAAATTATCTCATATCCCTCTTTTATAGAACGCAAACAAAAATCTAGATCTTCTAGGTATAAAAAGAGGTCATCGTCTAAATAGCCAACTTCCTCAAACACCTCACGACTTACCAACATACAGCATCCAGATGCAAACTCTGTCTGCTCTTTAACGTCGTATTGCCCTTTGTCTACCTCATCCACTCCGCGATGACTGGCATACATATTATTCCAGTCTATCTGTCCTCCCGCATACCAGATAACTTTACCTTGCTCTGCTTTTGTATATCGCCCCTTGTGGTATTCATAGCCCTTAGCAAAATATATTTTAGGTACCACTATACCTGCTTTCTTATTAGCTGCTTTTACCAGCTCTGTAACTAGATCAAGGTCTACTGTGGTGTCATTGTTTAAAAGCATGATGTAGTCATCGTCTTGTGCTATCGCACTTTTAATGCCTACGTTAGTTCCTCCGCTAAACCCTAAGTTACTAGATAGTTTAACTAATTCAACATTTACTAATTCTTCTTCTTTGGTAATAAATTCGGTTAGTTGATCATACGAATCGTTAGAGGAATCGTTGTCTATAACAACTGTGTGTAACTTAATATCTGGCAAATTGAGATGGGATATAGACTTAAGACAATCAATGGTATCTTGCCAACCATTGTAGTTTACGATTATAATTGCGACTCTCTTCATTTTGTAAATATCTTTATCCGAGTAGAGTCAGCTAATGATTCTCTCCCAAATCTAGTTTTCATCTGAAGCTGATACAGCTTATTCCCGCTACTGAGATTAATATTGTTTGCCTGTAATAGAATAGAATCTATATTATAGGCACTTGTTACATCGCTAGACTTAACTGCCGCACTGTCTGTTACATTATAAAGCCGTGCAAATACCTCATCATTTGCCGTAGGAACTCTAAGTGACACCTCGAATGTAACCAAGCTAATATCGCTATAGTTATTGGTATTTATATATGCATTTACGCCTGGTACATCTTCCCAGTCCTTTGCATCAGAGCTTCCTTTACCCAAAGTAACTGAGTATTCCTTAGCTGCATTGTTAGTAGCTGAAGATTGAGTCTCCGCAGTTTCTGCTTCCTTTATTATCTGGGGTGTAATTCTAGCTACGACCTTTTTTACATTATCAATCTGGTCCTGGCACGCCGGGTTACAAGAATCTGAATAAAAGGCTACTGCTTCTGGATCTGGAGTGGGTCTACTAACCGTTTGAAGTGGTTCAGCGACTTCTTGACTGACAGTAGCCTGAGAACTTGCTTTAACTTTATTAAGTTCATCTCTTAGCTGGTAATTCAGATAATACAGGACCACCAAGTTAGATACCAATACTACCGATAGAAATGTAGTTATCCATGTAAATTTAGACATATATCTTTACCCAAAATATTTAGCTACCAGCTTAGCAACGCCGTTATTAGCTAAATCAACTTTTGCATGCTTCACCCAATATTTCCATGTTTGCCTATACACGCCAACCTCCGAAGCAACCTCACCTAGGTTAACGTCTTGCTCTACATACTTCTTGCGCTCCCATAATCTCAAAAAAACCACTAGATGATATACACTCATAAGTAGAGATAAAATCAACCCATGTAAGCCATCACGATATCCTTTATGCGCAAAATAACGATTAAAAAACTCACGAAGCGGCATGATAATAGCGTCCTTCCAGTTAAATACATATCCATCCTTTAGTAAATTATCTGCCTCGCTGTGAGAATACACTACCAAAAGCTTTTGAAAAAATTGGTCTACCGTCTCGTAGTTATAGTGCTGAATATGACCTTTAAGCTGCTCTGTTTTACCTTTCACCTCTACCATCTCATGAACATGCTTTTGGGCAAACTTACCTCTGTCTCTACGAAATAATCTTAGCTGGTAGTCTGGATACCAACCCGTGTGTTGTATCCACTTACCAAAAATAATGTTCTTGCGGGGAATCCAGTAACCACTAACATCACCTCGTAACTCGTAACTCGTAACTTGTAACTCTTTTAGAATCTCTTTTTTTAGCTCATCTGTAGCTCTTTCATCAGCGTCCAAGCTCAATATCCAATCACCAGTAGCTTTACTAAATCCATAATTCTTATTTACATTGAGCATTAAGTTATTAGGACGAGAATAAACTTCATCCGCATACTTCTTGGCTATTTTGGCTGTATCATCCGTCGAGTTATTGTCTACAACAATAACCTGGTCTGCCCAAGTAACAGATTTTAAACAATCCTCAAGCAATTTTTCTTCATTGTAAGCTGAAATAACTACTGATATTTTATTCATATTAGCTCCTCATAATCCCAATTATAGTCACAACCTCTGCCTTTAGTTTACCCCAAAAAAACAACCGCAGCATCATAAGATATACAGCTATTAATATTAACCCCGTGCTAACTAAGCCAACAATACTATAGTGACGAGCAGTTGGTAAAAACAGACCAACCAATAACATCACGATGCTAGATAATAATGCGGGTGTAATATTAGCTAGTACATCAAACGTAAAATGTTGCTTACTAACTTTAATTACAAGATAGATAGTAAGACTAATCAACACTGCTGATAATGCCACCCCTTCCAGCCCAATTATGTTCACTAATAGTATACCCAGTCCCCAGGTCAGCACTGTCCAGAGAATCATTAATTTTAATGTTACTGTAACTTTACCAACTGCATTTAAAGCATTAGTTAAGGGAGTTGAAATACTAGCAAATACCGCTGCAATAACAAACAAGTAGAAAGAGAAAAGTGCCGGTTCCCACTTAGTATATTTAGGAATTACGTATATTAATGGCTTCATCAGTAATATAAGTCCTATCGCCATCGGAAATATTAATATTGAAGAAAAAAACATCGACTTATTAATCCCCTTACGTAGCTTATCTGCCATACCTTGCAGACGAGAATAAGTAGGAAAGGTTACTCGAATAAAACTATCCATAATTAATCTCAATGGTGTATCTGCCCATTTCTTTGCCCAGCCAATTAAACTAATCTGCTCAAGCGGCAACACAGTCCCTAGATATAGCGTAAATAAATCATCTTTTATAAGTCCTAATAGACTATTGGCCTGAAGAGGAATACCAAACGATAATAATTTCTTAAGAACCTTTGAATTAATACCAAAGCGCGGCATCCAGGGTGACACAATATATATCATCACCAAACCAACAATAGCTCTACCTAAAACCGCATACGTTAAGCTTTCAATCCCAAACCCTTTCCAGGCTAATAACACCGCTATGACATAAAACGAGACAACCTCAAATACCTGCGGAATAACCAATATACTAAACTTCAGATCTCTTTCTAGAAGAATAGAAGGAATTGTCTTTAACGATGACAAAATAAATGCCAAAACTAACACTCTAAATAGAACTACCCCTTGCTGATCAAGACCATATATTCCGGCAACCCAAGAAGACAGCAGCAGAGCTATGGTTGAAACACCCAATACCATCAACTGCTGTACTGTAAACGTCGTTGCCAGATCTTCTTTAGTTAACGCCTCTTTCTTTTGAATTAATGCTCCAGCAAGGCCAATGTCTGAAAAGTAGTTCAGAAAACTAGAAGCTGCCTGCACCACGATAAATACTCCGAATAACCTCAGATCAAGATAAATCGTCAATAAAAAGAAACCAACACTAGATATAAGCTGCAGTAGACCTGTTCGCGAGGTTAAAGCTAAAATACCAGCAACCGATCTTTTTTTGACATCATGGAGCTCTATTTCAGCCATGTACTGATTTTATCACTACTTTGAACTTATATTTGAACCTGTGTGCTTCCGGACAATCACATGTGGCTACTTTTTAGCTTTTAGTTGTTTTATATGGTAGAAATAATAATCAGCATCTCTATCTTTGAATTCAAGCACTTTGCCACTATCTACATAGAACCCAGTTTTCTCCTTAATTAGCATATAGTTACCTTCATGTTCTCCAATAAATATCTGAACACTATTTATTATATATATGACCCAAAAACTCACTACCACATATTTTACAATTATATTGCCTCTATTAAGCAAAAAATTTATTAAATATGCGATTATTAATATCGCCACGTACCTTGAAGCTGAAAAATAATAATGCGTTAATTCTCCACTATAGGTAGACAAAAATAACCACGGAATAACAACCCATAATATAGCTAGATAAGACAATAATAATGAGTTTTTGCTTGGCTTTGTAAAATAATATATACCAGCAAATAGGGGTAGTACTAAATATACCAGTGGAGGAAAAAACTTATATTGGAGAATCATCTCAAAACTAATAAATCCATCATGAGCAATTTGAAGGACTCTTCTTAAGTGAAAACCGTGAAAATAAGTACCAAAATATGTAAGAAATTGACCTCCACCAGACGAGTTAAAAAATACACTATAGAGCATAGGTGATAAAAACAGCAGAAATATTATTAAAGATATAATATATTTGGATAAATCCTTTCTAACATCCGGGAGAAATGGGAGCATTAATAGAACTAAAAAAGGATAGAAAAATGATACAAAGTGGACGTGAAAGCCAAACCCAATAATCCCTGCAAGCCAGATTAAATACTTACTGTTTTTACTTACTACTAGTCGATATAAAAAGTAAAAAGTTATATACGAAATAATTGGTATGAGGATATAAGCCGCTTGAACTCGCTCTGACTGAACCATAATCGGTGAAAATACATAAATCGCTAGCGCTATACTTGCAACTTTCTTACCCATGATTTTCTTAGATATTAAATAGAAAATAAACATACTTACGATGCTGACTACTCCAGCAAAAATACTTGCAGCAATTGGATCTAGGCTTGTTAGCTTATAAAATGGAACAGCTAAATAATAGTAAAGCGGACCCATTGTCATAGATGTATTGCCTTTTATTGGAACTCCCTCTATTAATAATTTATTTCCTTCGAGAAGATTAAAAGCAGCCCAAGCTGTATCCATCTGATCCCAGCCTAGTTCCGTACGCTTAGCTAACTCATAGAAACGCAAAAAAATATGAAAAGCTGCTAAAAGAAGAAATATTAATCCATATTTATACTTATTAAAACGTCTATGCAAATTCATTTAGTCTAACAATATTTGATTTTTTTAATTACCTTCCAAGGTCTTGTCTTCCATAACCTAACCAATCCCTTAATATCACCCATTGCCGTTGGCAGTACCCGAACTGTGGAACCCGGAGTATCTACCCAACGCACAGCTTCTTCATATATCTTATAACCACTCTTTTCTGCAATGACTAGAAGCTCTGTATCCATAAACCAGTCATTATCTTCTATATGAGGAATCAGCTCCATAGTAGCCTTTTTTGTCATACCTTTAAATCCACACTGCGCATCCGAAAAACGCGTCATAAATAGGATCTTGATCATTAGGTTGTATGCTCGAGAAATAAATTCTCGTCTCAGTTCGCGCTTTTCTACTTCCGAACCTGGCAGCAAACGGGATCCAATCGCAATATCCGCACCCGACGTCAATGCCTTAACTAGGGGTGTTAAATGCTTAAGATCTGTAGATAAATCAATATCCATATACATTACTATATCTGCCTTGCTTTCAAGCCAGAGCTGTTTAACAGCTCTTCCTCTCCCTTTTTTGGCTATGCGTACGTAATTAATACCATTTTTTTTTGCTAACTTCTCACCAATAGAAGCCGTGCTATCGTTTGAGGCATTGTCAGCTATGGTAATATCCCAGCTGTAATTTGTTTGAGTATCTACAAACTTACGAAGCTTAAGCGTATGAGCTTCTAGCTCATCCTCTTCGTTATATACAGGTAACACTATTTCAACAGTAGGTTTATGATTTTGCATATTTAACTAGTAAGACCAATAATACTCCTAAGCTTATAACTGAAGTCAAATTTGCTAGTGTTCTGACTGGAGTATTTTCCAATCTTAACATAACATTATGAGCTCCAGTTGGAACAGTAATACTGATTCCACGAGTTAGTCTTTTAACAGGAACCTCTTTTCCATCAACATATCCTTTCCAACCTGGAAAATAAGCTATATCCATTGATATTTCAGCAATTTCAAGAGCTGTGATATTAAATTTAAGCAAATTTGATCGATCTTCAGTTATGTCTGCATCAAAATTCACTCTTCTTAATGAAATATCTTCTTCTCTCTGGGGCTGGAAGAAATATTTTGGTAGGTATTCATCTGACTTTTCAGACTTTAGCCAACGCAAATTATGATCGCTAGTTATTGCCTCATCGTCTAATAAATAATACTCACTAGGCATAAAGTGTAATAATTCCAGTTTGGGTAAAGCTCGAACATTTACTGTAACTAATATAAAGATCACCGCAACCAGCACCATCCCTAGTCTATATTTTTGAACCACCATACTAACTCCTCCGGCTATTACAGATAGGGCAAAACCCGCATACATTAACAAACGCCAAGGAAATTGCACATATTTTAAAGGGGGTAGCCTGTCCCAGATATTTTTAGAGATTGGAAGCATCATAAACACAGAGCCAATAAATAACAAAGTTAAAATAGCCAGTAGAGGATAATACTTCTTATCGCGCTTATATAAAACCCATACCAATGCCACTAGAGCAGTTATTATGTGCACTTTACCAAGCTTAAATGACATTCCATCTTGCTCACTCATAGGTGCCGATCCAGCATACCCCCAGACAGAACTCCAGAGCTGCCACGGCTCCACAAAATGATCACCGTAATAACTACCACCACCAACTACTTTATTAACTTGAGTAAAATTATTTTCCGTAACAGCCGGCATCCAGAAGAATGCAGACAGGCATAACCCTATTAATAATACAGTAACTTGCGATTTGTTTATACGCCTAACAATTAGTCCATAAGTAAACATATATATAAGGACAAGCATGGTTATCAACATCGCACTGATATTGTGCGACAGTATAATTCCCGAGTACGTCAATCCACCAATAAAGATCCACTTTTCAACCCGCTTGCTGTTCAATTTCAAAAAACTCAACACAAGTAACGGTAATAAAGCATAGGCATAATACTCCCCTACTGCTCCACGCACGTATATTTGAACTGCGTGATAGGGTAGGTATACATATAAGACAGCCGAAATAATACCACCTACCTTCCCCCATATTTCTTTACCCAATAGATACATAGATATCCCTGAAATTAAGATACCAATTCCAAACATCAACTTCGCAGAGACTACTAAGCTCAGTCCAACTATATTAAAAAAAGCCCCAATATAATAAGGTAGAGGACCATAAAAATTAAACAAAGGGTATCCATAACCATAACCCAAGTCGTACACCCAACGCACTGGGAATTGACCATCCTTTATTGCACTTGCCATTTCATAAATTCGCTCGACCTGTAAACTGTCGTGCACTGGAAAATATCCAGATCCCAATAAGGATTTAATCGCAAAAAAAGACGATAACAATACTAATACAATACCTATATATTTTGTTAAGTTTCTTTCCATGACTTAAACTGCAATGCAGCTAATGCAAATAGTGAAATAACTGAAATAAGATCTGCAATCATTCGTGGTGTTGTTTCCTTGAACACTACTTTAACCCGATGCTGACCTGCAGGTAGCTCTATATTCATTGTTCCTTTTTCTGAGACCTGAATATCTATTTCTTCGCTACCTTCGATAGCCATCCAACCTGGAAAATATATTGAATTAATTTCTACTATACTAGGAACATCTAGATTTGCCATAAATTCTATTAGATGCCCCTTTTCCTGCATTGGTATTATCTCTCCACCACCATCTATAAGTTGAACCTTGTACTCTGCGTGAGCCATAAACTCCTGCCCTACCCAAACCGGCATATATTCATTCTTTATCGTTGATGATGATTCGTTCGTTGCATAAAATCCTTCTCCCTTATCTACAATTTCTACAGCTGTCAATACTGGAATGGCAACTATTAATAATAAGACTATCAATATAGCACCCACTCCTCTCCTTAATCTACCTGGTAATCTGTCATTAATATATGCAGCTAACAAAGCTAAGCCGGGTATCGTAACTGCAAGCATACGAAAAGGAAACTGAACAAAGGTTACCGGTAACACTGTCCAAACCAAACTACTTAATGAGGTACTAAGAAAAAGACCAAGGGCCACTAATCCCCAAGATAATATAGACAGCTTAGTACGATATCTAAAGATAATTCCTAAGGACAGCAATAAAATCGCAACATTTAGATATCCAAACAGCTTAATATCAGCAAAATGATTCATCCATACTGAAACAGTGGTACTAGTAAAAACTGTATATTGTAAGTCATAGATCGCTGGCACCCAGAAAAAAGCTGACAATCCTAATCCAAAAAGCACATTTAGCATCAGCTCTCTTCTGCTAAATTTAGAACGAATGTACATATAGACTATTAAAGCTGGAAAAAATAACACAGCTAAAATATTATGAGATGTTATTAGAGCAGCTAGGCCGATGGCTGTCCAGAACCTACTTCTGTGCTCAATTGACCAAAGAACAAACGGCACAACCCCCAGAGCTACAATCTCACCTATGGAGCCTCTCCTATAAAGATCAAATAAGATATATGGATGATAAACATATACCAATGCTCCCACAAGCGCGCAAGTGCGGTTAAACATACTCTTTAGCCACAGATAGGTAAATGCAGATGCAGAAGCTACACTAACTCCTAGCACTAACTTAATGGAGGTAACAAAACCAAATCCCAATAGCTTTGGTAGCACTGCCCCATACATATATGCTGGATAATTAAAGTTGGCAACTGGATAACCATAATTAAAGTTCAGCCTACCCAACCAGCGTACAGGAAAATGCCCCTGAGAAAGTGCTTGATAAAAAGCAGTAAAACGAATGATAAACCAATCCGCATCGTCCGTAACAGGAAATCCTACTTTAAACAAAGGCAGAAGAAGAGGAATTACTAGTATGAGTACAAAGGCTAAAAAGAAATACTGCTTACGATTCATTATCCTTAAGCTTCCAGAGCCTTAATTTGCGAGTTGTATTACTGCCTTTATTCCACTCACCAATTAGCTCTGCTTTCCATTTCCAAGGTAGCTCTTGCTCTCGATTCGAAATATAATAAACTGGCTCTTGATCAATCTTTTCTTTCATCTGATCTGTATATTCACTTGGGACAGGCCACATTCCAATAATTTCAAGTTTTGGATCATCTACGAGATAAATCTCAATACCATACGGTAATAAGCCAAAATTACCCTCAGTAAACACCGTAATTTCTTTATCTTGAACCTCTTTAGCTAAGAAGTCCACTGACTCTCTAATTCCCCAACCTGATGGCCAATCGTTAACATATTGACCAGCGTCAGATCTAGGCAAAGGTGCCGTAATAATACTCAGCAATATCTTAGCGTCAAAATACACTAAGTAGCTAACCAACAACACATATATCAGAACTAGAACCATTTTGTGTTTAATTCGCTCAGTCATATAATTTAAGCTCCATGCTGCAAGAACCAATAGTGGCATTGTCATAAATAGGACAAAACGAGGATAAAGAACTTTACCAAATAGAGCCAATCCAACCAAAGGAGCACTAAACATTATTAAAAGTAACAGCTTAACCCTCGTCTCTTTCCAGAACAAAACTAGTGCTTCAATAACTGGTAGGAGAAGAGACCAGGTCATATAATGTGTAACCCAATCAAGCTCTCCTCTTAGGTTTCCATACAAAAAGCGGAAGGGATGTTCTTTCCACTCTGTAAGTGTATACAAAAAAGTCGTATCTTTCTGAGCTATCATATGAAACCAAGGTGAAAGTCGCAGGATACTGTAGTATGCCTGGGAAAGAAAAACCGCAAATAATGCAAATATAAACCATGTCAGAAGTCGCATATTTCGATTTTTCTTTTGCCAATCAAATAGTAAAAGTGTTACTGGCAGCAGATAAATATTAAGGAAACCGCTCGTTTTAGTCAGAGTCGCTCCACCCAGCACCATGCCAAACAACAACAACACATCCAATCTGGGACGCCGAGCCAGTATTACAGCTAAATACAGTGACCAAACTGAAAACATCGCCACCATCGAATCCATGAGAGCCATTCGATCATACATTAATCCAAAGGGATAGATTAAATACAAGAAAGATGCGATTATACCTGTTCTCGTATTCTTAAAAAGTTCTCTAGCCAGTAGTCCAATTCCTACTAGTGTCCCAGCTCCCGCAAATACAGATACTACTCGTCCAGCTACGACCGGATCACTCACAAAACGTAACATTATCATGGCCCCCCAAACAAAGAGAGGTTGTTTACCGTCAGTTAGCGAGATAAATCGCCAACTTGCATCTTGATTAGCAATCTGCGCCCAACGTATATAAATAGCCTCATCGGTAAATATAGGTAATGCTGTTAAATTAATAAGTCGTGTAACAAAATACAAGACCAGAAAAATAACAATACTTATAATAAACGTCTTATTTTTTTGGATGTCTTTGAACATAATAAAACAATACAACCATTATAGCTGAAGTAACCAATGGAATAACAGTAACCCAGAATTTAATCGTGGGCACCGGCGGATCCCAGTTCCCCAGATAAAGAAATGGGGTATAACGCAATAATAGTCCAAAAGACAAAGCTACCCCAGGTATAAAGATAAATTTGCGGTCTACATTCAAACTTATAAGCGGCGCAATCCAGATCCAGTACCAAGGCAAAAATTCTCGCCTTGTTAAGACCAAACCCAAACCCAACAACATCAATGCCAAGGATAATAGTCTCCTAGGTCCAAACACTGCAAGCGGTAACAAAAAGACAGACATCCATTTTATTCCCACGGATATTGAAAGTGTAAACACACCAAAGAGACGTTCTTTTTTCTGCCAGAGATATATCGAAAGCAACATCCAAAATGCCATGACCACATCGTTATGACCACTAACTAAGCTCTCAATAATGACAAGTGGATTAAGCGCAAAAGAAACTACTGCCGCTTTCCAGTAGCGATAATTTATCCGCTGCATAATTTTTGCAATCAAAAAACTTGAACCCAGGTATCCAGCTACAGACAGAAGCTTAAAATTAATTATGAGTAGCACAATTTTATTAAAGCTGATTAGATACATAGGTAAGGTCAAAAGTATCCAGAGAGGTGGGTAGGTTCCTGGTATATGTATCCAACGCATAAAGTTAAGCCATGGATCATCGGGAAAATTCATCGGTGGAGCAAAGTATGGTAACTGACCATATTTAATAATTGTTTTAGCACTAAACATATAGTTAAAGATGTCATGCGAAAAAGCAGGAAAAGAAAAAAGCAGCACAACCCCTGTTAAGATAATAATATGAAATAGATGCTTCGTACTTAAAAACTTAGACAAGGACAGCCGAAGGAATAAAGTATATTGCGTATATAGTGCCAGAAGAATTAAAATAAATATAGCCGTAGACAAGGGGCGCTTATAATATCCAATATACATAAACCATTTCTGTATGCCCTGCCAAATTGACACACGTGAGAGTGTTAGATTTAGATCTATCTGTGTAAAGGAATAAAGAAAGAGCAGCAGAACTGTTATAAAATAACTTGCAACTAAGATCTTAACTCCGGGTCGCATTGTTTAACGATATTTCCCCTGCAGATCAAATAATTTTATGCGCATAATGTCCTTAAGCCCATTCCAGGAGTCTCTAATAGGACTTACTCGTCTCGTCTCAACATAGTGCCATTTAACCTGAACCTCTTTAATCTTAAATCCAAGCTTTCTGGCAATAAATAGTAGCTCAACGTCAAATCCAGCAGTAACATTTGACCCTTTAATCTCCTTGTCACCTCCATATAGCTTAAGTTTTTTTACAAGAGTAATTGCTACATCCTTCTTAAATGCCTTAAAACCACATTGAGTATCGTTAATATCGCTTAAACCAATTAAACTACTGCGGATAAACGCAAATCCAGGACCCATTAAGCTTCTAAAAAAAGGCGCACCTTCGCGTTTGCGATTACGCGAACCAATTACAATATCGTATCCTTTCCTAAAGTATGGTAAAAACTTCTCTACCTCGCCAAGTGGCGTAGATCCATCAAGATCAGAAAACAGTATATAGTCACCTTTTGCACGCATAACACCAGCAACAACTGTACGTGCTTTACCTTGATGTACTCGCTCAATTAGCTTGAATTTTGGCTTGTTTTTTATGTATTTCCGTACCAACTCCGCAGTTGCATCTTGTGACCCGTCATCAATTATCAACACTTCCCAGGATAGGGTCTGCTTCTGTAGATAATTGTTTACCTTTTCTAAAGCTCCAAACCGAATATTCTGCTCTTCATTGTAACAAGGAATAACAATCGATAACTGTGGCGCTTTTTGTTGCATAGCTTGATTTTATCGCACATTATCCTCTGTAGCAAAGTCTTCTCCTTGATACGGCACAAGTCTATACACTTCTAGAAACGAAACCTTCCAGCTCGTATCAATTTGAGCCCTACCAAAACCAGCTATCTCCCATAACGGATGACCAAGTGGTTCACAAGGTAATGTTTCGCAAAGCACATAAAGCTGATCAGTAACAGTCTTCCTCTCTGGGTCAACTTCATCGAATTCAATCGTAACTGAGGGATTACCCCAGATCTCAAATAAATAGCGATATGCATGGTCTGAATTACCACCAGTAATAAGCGCAAAGTTAAACGGTTTACCGTCTGCATGATTAAAAATCGAGCGACTAATCATCGATACCTGATCAAACTGATTATTAGGCGGAAACTGAAATGGTCGACCCATCCAATTAATCCAGATTAATAGCGCCAATGCAATAGCAGCTATGGGCTTAAGTAATTTCCTTTGCCAAAACACAACCAATAAATTAGCAACCAATAGAAACAATAAGGGAAAAACTAATACAAAATAATAATCATAAATACTCTTTTGATACAACATAAATAGACCCAAGCCAAATACCATCCACAACAGCATTAGCAAATGGGGCTTACTTTTCTGCATACGGACATATCTAAGTAGCATAAATATGCTTAAAATAACTACTAACCAAACGCTAGTTTTCCAGACAGTAATTACCCAGTCTTCGTACTTATAAAACTGTTCAGGTGGAGGAAAGTTAAACAGTACTCTAGCAAAAGAACGAAACAACACGTCTCTCATCGTTAATATTGATCCAGATAAGCTCAGACCCACATCTCCTTCTGTTGTTACATAGTGCCAAATTGTCTGTGTATTTGGAAGTTTATTTTTAAACTCAAATCCTATAAACGGGATAAGTGGAAGAATCACACCCAGAACAAAGGTACGTAACTTTATAAACAACATTTTTTCCCGATACAGATAGAGATATATTAATGAAACAGGCAGCATGAATAGAAAGAGATAGTGCAACTGAATTCCTACTCCAAACGAAATCCCTGCTACAAACAACCACCTTACCTTTCGTGACTCTTGTGCTTTCCACAGTGAATAGATATACAGCAAAGAAAAAAAAGGGACAATGTTAGGATTCCATGACGAACGCGAGTGCGCAACAACAAGAGGCGCGATAGCATATAACAAAGCCGCGATATACCCAGTAGATCTTGACACAAAATCAGTTCCCACTCGATACAATAGATATATTGTAGCCACACCAAATAGCGCTACCATTACAGCCGGTCCAACCGGATTAAGATTCCATAACCACAAGAAAGGAGCCATAAAATAATAATAGATTGGACCTAAGAAAAATCCTCCCACAGAAGCTGTTGGACCCAAAAAAGTAATATCATGGTCTACAATCATTCTCTTAACCACCAGAACATCTCTCCCCTCATCACCTAAAAAGGTCATGTAACCTCCTATGTTCCACAAACGAAGATAAGCGGATAAGAAAAGAATAGCAAAAATACCAATCGTTCCCCAGTGACGATAAACAAAACCCCTCATGCTTATATTAGCTTTTCCATATAATACGGTTATACATAACATAACTATATGGAACTATAAGTATTAAAGACAATAGTAAAAATAGGAACCTCGTATCTACTCCAAACATGTTGGTGCCTATGCCAACGATAAGAGCTTGAATCACAATAGCCCCCACAGCAACTCCATTAAACCTTAAAAACTTCATTCGTAATCCGTCGCCCCTCTTAATACTCTTATGTGAAAAACTCCAAAAATTATTAAACATAAAATTTGAAACAATCGCAAACTCTGCCCCAAATGCAGCTGCAATTCCAGGATGAAATCCCAATCGATAAAATACTTCAAGCCCTATCAGGTTAACTGTAAAACCAACAACTCCAACAACTCCAAATTTTACAAAACTTGAATTTAAGAGGATATACAACAGCACGTTCGAGATATATTCAAGAGGAATGAATTTTGACTCACCGTGCTTTCTATCTACAAAATTTAACGGTACTTCCCCAACTTTGTACTTTGCATTAAGAGCTCTATGTAAATATGCCATCTGAAATGTGTAGCCTTTATACTTATCTAAACCATCCACTATGTTCTTAAATACTTCAACCTTAATCGCCCTATATCCACTACTCCAATCATGAATGGAAGGAATCATGAGGCCAAAACGAATTATTAAATTCCCAAATATCGAAAATAGCTTACGCTGCCATGCCCAATCAGCTGGAATTGACCCACCTGGTATATATCTAGCTCCAACAACAATATCTGAGCCTTGCTCAATCTTGCGTAAAAACTGAGGTATTAAAGAAGGATCGTGAGATAAATCTGAATCCATACTAAAAAATATATCAGCGTGAAGCTTGGATTCTGCATATTTCATACCACGTATATATGCAATTCCCAGGCCTTGTTTTTCCCCTGTAATAAGCTCTATATTTGAGTACTTTTTTCCTAACTTATTGACAATTCCTGCTGTATTATCAGGTGATTTATCATCAACTACAAGAATTGAAAAAGTATAACTAGAAATAGAAGTAAAGACATTCTGGAGCTGCTCAATTACTAAGCTAATATTATCAACCTCGTTATATGTAGGTAAGATAAATACTACACGCGGTTTTTTTTTCACACTCGTTCCCGCCAGTAATTAAGTAGGTCTTCTAGTGTTTGCTCAAACTTATACTTTGGCTCCCAGCCAGTAGCCTTTTTAAATTTAGTCGCATCGCCCTGTAGGATTTCAACATCCGATGGTCTCATTCGCTCGGGATCTTCCTCAATCTTAATATCTTTTTTACTCATACCAAGTAACATATCTAGCACCTTCTTAATCTGCCACGTTTTACCCGTTGCAATGTTGTACACTTCTCCAGGCTCTCCCTTTTCTACTGCTAACAAATACGCCTTTACCATATCACGCACATCTGTAAAATCACGATATGATTCAATATTGCCAACTTTCATTATTGGACCCTGTTTATCTGCTTCAATTAAAGCTATTTGCTTAGCAAACGTTGAACACACATAGACATCTCCGCGTCTTGGGCCAGTATGATTAAATCCACGAGTTCTAATAATTCTCACGCCATAACTTTTGAAATACTGATAACCAAGATAGTCCATGGCTATCTTAGAAACTGCATATGGTGAAAGCGGTCTAAGTGGATTTTCTTCTGTTATCGGCACTTCATCGGGTTTTACCAAACCATACTCCTCTGAAGAACACGCAATCTGCACAACGGGATCAATATTAGCGCGTCTAATTGCTTCAAACAAATGAATTGAACCAGACGCATTAATTTCCATCGTAGTTGCTGGACTACTCCAGGAAGTAGGCACAAATGCCTGTGCAGCTAAGTGGAAGATATACTCTGGCTTTACCGTCATAAAAACTGTCTGCAAACTATGAGAATCAGAAAGATCCGCATCATACAGTTTAAGCTTATTCTTAATATGATCTATATGCTCGGTTTTACTTCTAGGTCGAATTGTACCTACTACGTCATAACCTTTATCCAGCAACAGCTCTGCAAGATGGCTACCTGCAAAACCTGTAATTCCTGTAATTAAAACTTTTCTTGCTTTATTCATTGCTACCTACGGATTACCTCCGGCCCACACCTATATAATTAAACCCTAGTTTCTTTGCTTCAGCTGGATTAAAAACATTCCGCATATCTACAATATTCGGCTGACTAACTAACTCTTTTATCTTAGCCAGACTCACTTGAGAAAACTCACGCCATTCCGTTAGTACTACTACTATATCAGCATTTTTAACTGCTGAGAAGATATTTTTAGCATAAATTGTCGCTTCTGGCAAGACTCTCTTTGCATTTTCAGCTGATTGGGGGTCAAAAGCTATCACACTAGCTCCTTCTTTAAGCAACTTAGATATAACATGAATTGCCGGCGCATCACGCATATCGTCAGTATCTGGTTTAAAAGCTAATCCTAAAATGGCGATTCTTTTATCCTTTAGTGAACCAAGCATATCTTCAATTTTCTTAACCACTCGATTCTTCGCGTCTTCATTTACCTCGTGAACCGCCTCCAGAATCTTAAAATCATAACCAGCTTTCTTTGAAAAAGAGATCAATGCCTTTACATCTTTAGGAAAACAGCTTCCACCATATCCAGGTCCTGGATTCAAAAAGCGCTTTCCAATTCGCTCATCCAGTCCTGCCCCTTTTAGAACTTCTGTTGCATCCGCTCCAACTAGCTCACTTACAAAAGCAATGCTGTTAGCAAAAGATATTTTGGTAGCTAAAAGCGAATTAGAAGCATACTTAATAAGCTCAGCCGAGGCAATATCTGTTAAGACCCGCACTCCTCCGATTGGGTCATGCAATTTTATCAGTACGTCTTCTGCTTGCTTAAAATCTGTTCCAATAATTACTCGATCAGGGTATAAAGTGTCAGATATTGCTGTTCCCTCTCGTAAAAATTCGGGTACAGATGCAATTTGATACTGAGCTTCTGGCTTAGCATTCTTCTTCAATATTTTCCTTACTTTAAAATTTGTTCCTACGGGAACTGTGCTCTTGCAACCAACGACAGTGTGACCAGAAAGAAGTTTACCAATATCTTCCGCTACCGCAAAAACCTGACTTAAATCTGCTTCACCATTTTCTTTACTTGGTGTCCCTACAGCTATAAACACCACATCTGCTTCAGGCACGCCTTCCTCCATGTTCAATGTAAACCTTATTCGTTTTGCCTGAACGTTCTTTTTTAGAAGCTCTTCTAAACCAGGTTCGTAAAATGTGGGTACTCCATTGTTCAGTTGATCAATTTTCGCTTTTGTTCTCCCAACACAGATAACCTCATTGCCTAAATCCGCAAATACGGTAGCTGTAACGAGACCCACATAACCATGACCAATAACTGCTAATTTCATTTTAATTGTTCCTTAATAATACCAAGACCATCTTCTAGTGTCTGCATCTGCAAACCTAATCTAGTTATTTTACCATTATCTGTAACTAACTTTAACGGGCGGGGAGCCTTTCCGAGAAATAGATCCTCTAGTTTTACTGCGCGAACCAGGGTTTTGTCAAATCCAAACAATTCTGCAATGGCTGTGGCCATTTCGTAAGGTGTCATTGAGTCTGATCCTACGCTATGGAATATACCCACTTCATTATTAGTAATAAATGCTTCAATCACATTCGCCATATCATCTATAAAACCTGGTGTGATCATCCAGTTACTTACAGCATCTACCGATTTACCTTCTTTTAGTGTATTTAGGAAGAAACGTACCACGTCTGATCGCTCAAATTTAGCCCTGTAAGGAAAAGATAGACGCAATATGGCATAGTCAGTTAATTTTTCTTGAACGACCATTTCTGCCCTAAGCTTTGTTTCACCATACCAGTTAATAGGATTAGGTTTAGACTCTTCCGTATATCTATCCTCAAGGCCAGAAAAAACAAAGTCCGTGGATATATGAATTATGCGCTTACCAGTTGCCTTGACCGCTTTAACTATATTTTCTGTTCCAGTAACGTTTACTCTCCAGCTTAAGCTATTTTCCCCGTCATTTCTTTCTTTCTCACAAGCATCAACATTAGTTATTGCAGCCATATGCAACACAACCTTTGCGTCTGATGCTCCAATTCTTTCATCTACCTGATCTATATCCGTAATATCTACTTCCGTATCTAAACTAAGATCTTCAAAGTCATATTTATCTTGCAACAACTCAACAACTCTACTTCCAACCAAGCCAGATAGTCCTGTTCCGAGAATTTTAGTCTTCATTTTTACATTAACACCCGGTGTTAACACCGGGTGTTGTTAATAGAGGCTTCCACCAATTTTCGTTATTTTTATACCAATCTATAGTTAGCTTTAGCGCCTCTTCAAACTCATATTTAGGCTTCCAATCTAGTTCATTCTTAATTTTACTCCAGTCAAATGCGTATCTTCTATCGTGGCCAGGTCGGTTCTTAACAAATTCAATTTTTTCTTCAGACTTCCCCATTAACTTCAAAACGAGTTTGATTAAATCTAGATTATTAATCTCGTCGTGGTACGCACCAACCAGATACGTTTCCCCAACTTCTCCTCTATTAAGAACTGCGTCAATTGCCCGGCAGTGGTCGGCGACATACAACCAGTCCCTTACATATAGTCCATCTCCATATACTGGAACTTGGCGACCTTCTAAAATATTAGTTATAGCTAGAGGTAATAATTTTTCTGGATAGTGGAAAGGTCCAAAATTATTTGAACAATTTGTTATTGTCACGGGCAGATTATAAGTCACGTGATAAGCTCTTACTAGATGATCTGATGCTGCCTTAGAAGCGGAGTAGGGACTACGAGGCGCGTAAGGTGAATTTTCCGTCCACTCTGATTTATCACCTAGCTCTAATGAGCCAAATACTTCATCTGTCGAGATATGATGGAAATGTTTTATCTTCGCTTTTACAGCAGCATCAAGTAATACCTGAGTTCCCACTACATTAGTCTGCACAAATACCGCTGGCCCAGTAATTGAGCGATCTACATGGCTCTCTGCAGCAAAATGGACCACAGTATCTATCTCACCCATTGCTTTTGCAACAATTTGGGCATCTGTAATATCTCCTTTAATAAATTGGTAATTAGGATTGTTTTCAACTGATTTTAGATTAGCCAAATTTCCAGCATAAGTAAGCTTATCGAGATTAATTATCTGATCATCGGGATGAGTTTTTAGCCAATAGTGAATAAAGTTTGACCCTATAAAACCTGCACCGCCAGTTACAAGTAATTTCATATTATTTATTAAAGGCCTTGCCTTTAATATTTTTCATCTCCTCTTTTGTGTAATCTATTTGCTCATCTTTTAGGCTTGGATCATAAAATGGGTCTGGAAAATTAATAAGCCACGCTTCTTCATCGCCGATATTCTCCAACCCAGTTGGAGTATGTGGAGGAATAAATAGTCGCTGAGGATTATCTGAAGATAGAATATGCTCCTCACGTACTCCATTGGCTCCGCCAACGTACAGTATGACCTTCATCTTTCCTTTAAGACAGATATAGCGGGAGGCGCGAATAGTGTGTTCATGATAACCTTTAAACGCACCAGGTGAGGCAGCAGTTAAATAAGCAACTGTCTTTTCTCCATCTTTAAGAAGCTCTATAAGAAAACCATTTTTATCCTTGGAGGAGACGTCGAAGGTCGAAACCCTCTTGATTTCTTCTATTTTAACTTCTGTAACTGAACTAGTATTATCCATTAGACTTATTCTTCCAGTAACTATTTGCTTGATATAAGCTTTTAAATGTCCCCGCATCCGACCAGTAACCAGAAAGCTCTGACCATTTAAGCTTACCTGCTTTGATATAGGCATTATTTACCTCCGTTATCTCCAATTCTCCCCTGTTAGATGGCTTACAGTTTCTTATAAAGTTAAAAACTTCACGATCATAGATATACAATCCAGTTACTGAATAGTTAGAAGGTGGATCCTTGGGCTTCTCTATAATCTCTACAATGGTGTCTTTATCCTTAACATCAAACCGAGGAACACCATATCGTTCGGGATCTGGTACTTCTTTTAAAAAAACAACAGCCCCGTCTGTAAATTCATTTACCGGCTTTGAAATATCTGCATCTGTTGTGTTATCTCCTAAAATTACGGTCAAGGGGCCATTCTCCGCAAAGTCTTCAGCCAAAGACAATGCATCAGCTATTCCACCATCTGGTTTCTCCTGATAAGCATATTCCAGATGCTTGAGCCCTAGCTCGTGTCCATTTTTAAGAACTCTAAGAAAGTGACCAGCATGTGGACCAGAACTTACAACCATAACCTCCTTAATCCCCGCATTTACCAACGTCTGTATGGGATAAAAAATCATCGGCTTGTCATAGACAGGCAACAGATGTTTATTCGTTGCGTGTGTCAACGGATACATTCTTGTTCCCAAGCCTCCTGCTAAGATAACACCTTTCATATTATTATAATAACACCCTATTTAATAAAATAACCCCAAACAAGGCGATTAATCCGTATTCTACCATATGCTTAACATGCAAATCACCCTGCATATAGTGATGCACAATTCCCCAGGAAAAGTAACTCATGGCCATTCCAGCACCAAGATAATACTGCAGCAAAGGCCTACCATTGTATATAAACAGCAGAAACAATCCTGCGCTTAATATAAGTGCAAGTATCAAATAATGTAATGTATGTATATATTTCTTCACTGTTTATATTATCGCACCTGAGCGAGCAAAATATACAATTAACAACGCAGATATCAAAAATATAACATGTGCCCAATTGCGACCAGCTATTCGCACAGTTCGATGCCTAAATACAAAATAGCCATCAATCAATAAGACCATAATTAGAAACGCCAACATTACCAGAGACACTCTTCTTTGAACTGAAAATAGGTCAAATAATGGGCGTTTTTTAACTGATGAAGCTTCATTAACTAACACTTCTGGTGATGCTTCGGAAACTTGACTAGCACCAGCAACGCTTACATCAATCTGGGATATTTTAGCTCCTTTTTCAGTGCCAAACATCTGCACGACCAACGTAGTTTCTTCATTTTGTAACACCCCATCAACAATCGCAAACCCAATATCACTATAGTCATTTTTCAGTAAGTTTTCCCTATGACTTGGTGAGTTCATCCAGGCATCGACTACTCCGGTAGAATGATCAAAATTCTTTGCTAAGTTTTCTCCTGCAACTAGATATTCATAATCTTCGCCCAAAATAAATACCCAGGGTGTAGAGCCATCTGGAGCAGTATGGGCCCAATAATTATTAGCAAACATGTGCTCAGCTTTAGCATGTGCAGCTTTTGACAGTTTTTCATTCAGCTCAAGTGGAGCTAATCCATGTTCAACTCGTTGATTATTCGTTTCAGTCAATAGCTCAATTACTGATACGTCCGTTGCATAGCCTAAGATATTAGGATTTATACTATGAACAAAATTTAAGAAAAACTGAACAATTACAAATAGTGCCAAATATCCTAATACACTCGAAGAGTGCAATAACCTTGCTCGATGATTATTGGAGTAATGCGGTGTAAACAGATGTCTACACGCCCATTTAATACCCATTAAACCATTATACCTAATCTTACGAACAAAGCAAAAGCAGACCTGCCCGCCGTAGGAGGATTATATTTTTCTGCGGATATACCAGCCGGCTGGCAACAATAACGAAGATAAAAGCAACGTTTCAGCTCCCGTCTTAGGGATCTCTTGAATCCCCCCTTTTGTTTGCGTCACAACCTGTGACTTATTTTGAGGAAGCGAATATACACGTGTTCCAGATATTTCCACACCTGGTGTAGGAGTTATAAAAGCAATATCTGCAGGTGTTGGTGTAATTTGCTGTTGCTTTGTACGAGTCTCACCAAAAAATCTTGTGCGTAGATCTTGACCAAGTCTTCGACCAAGCAACACCAAACCTACTACGAACAATAGTCCTAGTATTCCTGCAACAACCTGTGTTCCAAATCCTTTTGGCATAGTGGCAAGAATTATAGCACCAAATATTATAGGTTACAATATTTCTATAAGTCGTAGATCTATAGACTTGCATTGGGATCACGGTCAAGCCCATTAGGATCAACAACAAGCTCATTCCGTCTAAACTTATGATACCCCGCCACCGCAATCATGGCTGCGTTATCTGTTAACAACTTATGGCTTGTGGCAGTAAATAAAGATATGCCATTTTTTTGAGCAACTTTCCTTAATTTTGAGCGTATATAAAGATTAGAAATAACCCCACCACCTAAAAGCAAAGTTTGAGGTTTATATTGGGCGATTGCTCGCTCTAATTTAAAAGTCAGAGAACGGGCAACAACGCGTTGAAAGGCAGCGGCCATATCCTTAATTTCTTTACCCTTAAACTGCTTTTCTTTCTTAAGCTTCTCCGTTGCATATAGAACCGATGTTTTTATTCCTGAGTAACTAAACATAAGGCCTTTATGTTTTATCATTGGCACAGGTAGATCAAATCTATCTTCATTTCCCTCTTTAGCTAATTGCTCAACAATTAGACCCCCTGGATAGCCTATCCCCAGCATTCTACCTACTTTATCAAAAGCTTCCCCAGCTGCATCATCGAGTGTTTCTCCTAAAACCTTATACTTACCCAGATTTTTTACCAAAACCAGCATAGTATGACCACCCGACACTAACAAACCAAGCGCTGGAAACGCTAAACTTGAAAGATCGTTCCCTGTCTTCCCAGTAGAGTTTTGTACAAAAGAAGACAGTAAATGACCCTCCATATGGTTAACTGCAACCAGCGCCTTGTCATATTTTATAGCTAATTCTCGAGCCTGATCAATTCCCACGCCCAGCGCTAGAGACTGCCCTGGTCCATACGTCACAGCAATTACATCAATATTATCTAGACTAAAATTATACTTATTAGCGTGGTATCTGCGAGATACATAGTTAGCTCGCGAAAAAGCTTCAGCTATAACATGTGGTAAACGCTCCTCATGTGCGCGTTTAGCAATAATTGGAACAACTCCACCATATTTTCGATGCAGCTCTATTTGGGAGCTAATAACATTGGAAAAAACTCTGTTCTCCACTGAGATAGCCGCACATGTCTCATCCAAGCTCGTCTCAATAGCCAAGACAACTGTTTTCTTACTCCTACTCATCTAGCAATTTTACAACAATCACTTCGAGAACCCGCTTCTCGATATTTTTTCAGAGTACCAAGACTCCAAGCACCTTCACTTCCACATATCTTTCGGAAAATCAATCAAATAGTTGCCTCGTTAGAATTTCTGAATAGGGGACGGTTCTTGAACAAGCTTTTAATAACGACAATCGCTCACTTAAGAACCGCCCTCTATTCAAAAGTTAATCCGCTACCCTACCTCAAAAAACCAGGGAAGGGATTAATTTTCCATCCGAGAAAAGCATAGGATCTTCGTTCGTAAGATAGCTTTAGCTTCTTAAGCTATAATATGTCTAAATCAACCATAACTAAAAATGAAACTAGAAAAGCAAACTATTACTCTCATTGGTATTTTCGTGATAGCAATAACATCCTCAACTTACTGTAATGAATTACTATCAGAACCAATACTATTTCCACTCACTAATAATAGCCAGCTTGCACCAACTTTTCTTATTACGATGTGTAGAAATATCACAAACCAACCCGAAGATCCACCTAACCTATATTATCCAGTTGGAACACATACAATTACCAGTAGTTCTTTTGTAGGAACATCGAACTTACCAAGCACTAGTACAACAACAACTATCTAGCTTATATTCCAATATAAATGTAAAATGACTAATTGACTTATGGTACTCAGAACAATTAAATTTGTTAAATCTACACAACAAAAAAATATTAGCAATTTACAAAAACGATCGCTTATACCAAATAAAAAATAGGCTGAAAAAAACAAGCTTAATTGTAATAGTCGTTTTATTCTTGCTTATATTAGACTCAATAATTACCTTGAGCACAGGAGCTCCAGTCATACTTAATTTATATAGTGCTACTGTAGGAAATAAGGCTGTATTCCTAAAAAAGTAGAAAATCTCTCAACAGGTGTACATATTAATAGCTATAAGAAACAATTTGGGGAACCAAACCTAATGCAATATATACCTGAGACTGATGGAATTGAGTATGTTTTCATAAACAAATATTCCAATATACAAGCTGTAACTAACAACAAAGAAATAGTTCAAAATTTTAGTATTACTACAACAGACAAAAATTTTAATCCCATAATTATAACTCCATCTGGTAATAAAATCAGATTAGGAAGAGATCACTTTAGTGACAATGTGAACGAGCCATATGATGTTCAAGTTTGCCTAGGTGCTAGAAGAATTTATTATTATGAGGTACACTACGAAGGAAACCCAGGAAAATACCAAACATATGCGTTAGGTGTTAATGATTCAGGAATAATGAACTTTGATGAAAAATCGTTTATGAAGCTTAGTCGTTATTATTGCATCCCAGAAGAATCTGATGAAAAGCCAGGCATAAACACAGATGGACAAAAGAAATTACTAAAAGCTTTTAGGACAAAATCTATAATAAATACATATCAGGAAACATTTAGATTTACTGACATGTATACTGGTTTTTGGGGCATAGGAGCAGACCAAGACGCTATAAGAGTTCTACATAATAAGTAGTAAAGAGAGAGTCACATATAAAGCAAAACCATATATGTATTCTTCAAATTCGCTCAAGCAAATAAATACTTCTCCCTTTCTCAGCTATCTCAGCATAATGGGTCCAAATTTACGTTTGCGAGATAACCCCAAAAGGTCAGACCTTCTGGGTTCAAAAATTCTCAAGCCAAGTTAGTGCAATCTTTGTATTGGGGTCATTAGTTAGTAATTTAGCATTTCTCATTGTTTTCCAGCCAATTTGATAAAACTCTTTTCCAAGTAAGTTCTCATCTGGATTAAACTTGTTCATGTCAAGCAAAATAAAATACCAGATATCATAGTGAAACCTGCAAATTTGCCTATCTGGATGCTCTATCTCTGTCACTGTTAATAGTGAAGGTATATTTCTATACTTTTGTACTGATCCCCACTCTTCCATCATTTCCCTCTCTAGCGCTTCCAAAGGTTGTTCTCCCTTATCCATATGTCCTCCATTAAACAACCAAAGACCAGATTTTCTGTGGTGACCAATAAATACGTGATTACTGAAATTATCATATGCAGCAAAATATACACAAAAATGCGTATAGGGATTTTCTTCTCTACTTACGTTCTCCTTCTGTACCCGACTCAGAAAGTCTCTTTTCGTGTCATCACTGCTCACAACCAACTTAATTGTACTTATAAGAGATTGTTTTATCGAGGTCACATTAGTGATTATATCCTATTCTCATAAAACCGCTCATAAATCTCCCCAAAGAAGATACAATTGGTTCTAATTGGAACTCTTCAACAACTTAAGTAATTAACTTACAATCGATTGTTCTAAAGCAGAAATTCTTTCTTCATGATCATTTATCCTATCGCTCTGCCCTTGTGTTAATATTAATTCTTGTTCTATTCGATCAAGCTTTTCAACCATCTCATCCTTAAACTTTGCAGTATTATTATTGACTTTGGCAACTATATTCTTTCCTTCATCGCGCACAGCCTCAATAACTTCATCCCTAAATTTTCTATTATCTCGTGTCATCTCAGCACGAACCTCATTGTACATTTGGACAAATAGCTTGGAGTCTGTCTTGCTGATCATAGTAGTATGATAACATATTTATTTAACACATCCTGGACACCCGTATTCTAGAAACTAATGCAACCCCTAGGGATTATTAAGGTACTCAGAAAATACTTCCTGAGGTGTTTTGAAATTAAGACGTTTACGGGGTCTGTTGTTTAACTCCCACTCAACATCTTTTACT